>ERZ836829.375-NODE-375-length-57919-cov-7.054248_pt1 | contig 57919 bp, 68 predicted proteins | sample MGYA00519574_ERZ836829 | MGnify/ENA primary metagenome ERZ836829 (study PRJEB31850, sample SAMEA3708808) | human gut metagenome | biome: human gut; feature: human-associated habitat; material: faeces | place: China | collected 2014 ...
TTTCCAGGTCATCTCCTGCACATCCATGAAGGAGTAGAGCTCCGCCCACTTCACCCATTCCTGATCCAGGAACTCCAGCCGTAGGGGGCCGGTCTTCAAGTATTCCACCAGCTTGGCAGGCAACTTGTAGGGCATAAGCTGCCGGAGCTTCTCCTGCTCGTTGTGCCATTCCTCCGGTTCCAGGGCTTTCAGGTAGTCGGCCAGCTCCTGATTCTTGTTCTGCACCGCCACGGTGTAAGGCCGGTCGCCGTATTTGTCAGCAATGGTGATGTCGGCTCCTTGCTCAATGAGCCAGCGCACCATGGGGAGATTTTTGTGTCGGACGGCTTCGGTAACAGCGGTGGGGGCGTTCGGAAACACCATGTCCGGCTTGTGGTAATTGATGTCTGCCCCTTTTTCCAGAAGCAGCCGGGCAAGTTTGGTATTGCCCTCGGACACGGCGGCTCGGAATGCCTCGCCGCCAAACTTGTCCACTGTGATCCCGGCTTGCTCCAGCACCGGGATATTCTCCGGGCGCTGACCCCAGCGTACTTCCTGGAAGGCCCACTCTTTCTGCTTCGAGCTGAGTTTTGCGGCCTGTCCAGCAAAGAGCGCCACCACCTCCGGCCCACAACAGCGGGCGGCGGTGAGCAGCAGGGGCTGTTCCTCTGCCAGACCGGGGTCAGCTCCATGCTCCAGCAGAAAGTGGATCATGGGCACATCATTCCGAAAAACCGCAATCTCCAATGGCATCAGCTTGATGTATTCGCTGAGCTGGATGGGAACATCTAAATCCAGACCACCCTGGAGCAGCGCCTCCAGCTTGGGAGTGTCATGGTCACAGATGGCGGCAGCTGGTTCCGGGAGGGTCTCCCAGCGGCCAAGATATGCAATTTGGTACATAAGGCACCTACTTTCTCAACTTGTTCTCATTCATCCCCAAACCGCTCAGCGGCCTCTTTGTAAACCGTAATACTTTCTTCCACTTTCACTTTTTCGCTGCGAATACGGAAGTAGTCCCGCAGAATGCGCTTCAGTTCCGGGTTTTCCACCTTGCGGGGCAGCAGACTGATGAACATTTCGTCATAGCTTCCATACAGCACACCGCCCCGGTTGTAGGTCTGCCATGTCACCGTAGGCTTGCGGCCCTCCGGGTCCTTGGCCAGATCAAAGAGCCACCGCTCATCCAGCTCCACATACCATTCAAACATGAACCTTGTGTCATAGGTCCCATAGCTATAATCCCCCCAGAAAATCAGAGCGATCATTCCATCCGGGCCCAGGCGTTCATAGGTCCAGCCTTCCGGATAACAGCGGTAATGGAGCATTCCCAACGCATGGAACAAATAGCCTTTTTGCGGCGTATCCAGAAGGGGCGAATAGGTCTCGTACACCTGCTCCTTGGGCTGGGTGATGATCGCCTTCATAAAGACCGGCATCAGCCAGCTGCCGCCGTAGCGTTCATTCAGCTCATCAGCCAATGCTTGCAGCCGCTCATCCGGGTTGCGGATCAGGGAGGCGGTCAGCACCACAGCGGGAATTTTCTCTTTTTCCTTGGGTGTGGCATCCCAAATGCGAAGCCCGTCCGTAATCCACCAGGAGGTACAATCATCACGAGAATAAGCAGGCGCGCGTTTCAGCTGGGCGATCCGCTGGATGTTTTCCGCCAGAAAGCGGTAGACCTCCAGCATTTTAGGCGAGGCTTTCCCCAACATCAAATGGAAACAGAAGTTCAGTTGTTCGATTTCCAGTGGCTTTGTGTCCCCCTCGTCCAGCAGCTGGGAGAGAGTCTTCAGAATAACTGGGGCGATCTGCTCCGATACACAGTCGGAACAGGTATCCGACATGATATTGCTGCCCATCCATTTTCCCTTGACCAGCTTGGCCCACAGTGGGGCAGCAGGGGCATACTCCAGCTGCGCCAAAGCCTTCTGAGCAGCCGTTTTGCACTTGCCCTTTTCTGTATTCACAAGCTGGAGAAGCAGTTCGCCGTTTGCTTCATCCTTGCCCAGCTCCAAAATGGCCTGTTCTCGCTTTACGCCCTTGGGGGGCAGTTGTTCCAAAGTCATCATTCGTTTTCTCCTATCCCACAATGGTGGTTTCCTTGACGGCCAGATTGTCGTAATCCATGGCAATCAGCTTTGCGGCGGTCTTCGGCTCGGCCGAAGGAGCGACTGCATATACTTACTGCTTTTTCTGGCAAAACTCTTTCACATAATCGTATATGCTCTTTATCCCGCCATCAGTTACTGTATTAAACAGGCCATAAGGTTCGTTTTCCAGCTCCTTTTCTGCAAGGAGCATTGCCTGGCGGGAATTCCCTTCTGCAATTTCACACAGTACGACATTCAATCGTGCGGCCGGCGCAGTATCATGGAGAATCTCTGCTTTGAAGTCGGAGACTGTGCTGCAGCGGCTATGATGGTCTTGAATGGACTTGTTAAACCGACAAAACGCCTCATTCATGACCAAGGTTGCTGTGTCCACCGTGGGGACAGGTAGTTCCATTTCCTCGATGATATGAGCGGAAGGGGAATGTGCCGCTGTGATATGGAAACTAAATGGTTTCTTCCAGGCTACCTCACCCATTTCATATACATCCCAAAAGACATTGTCAATGACGCATGGCTTTGTGGAAACGACTGCTCTTATGGCAGTACCATGCCGGATAGGGGGCGCAGATAGAAACACTTCATATAAGAAATCACCCAGGACCTTATAGGCGTAGTCTGAAACCACTTTGAAGCCATGCTCTCTGGCAACTGCTTTTAGGTTTTTGGAAATCATCTCGCTTAATTCCTTGACTGCCTTCTGCTCCTGCCGCGTCATGCTATTTCCACCTCCTGAGCCAGGACAAATCCGCACAGTCCAAGGGAAGCGTCGATGACAAATACCCGGATATGCTCCCGATCCATGCGCTCCCGCAGTTCCTCAATGCCGCAACGGGCGGGAAATCCGTAAGGGATGGTACCGTCCAGCAGGTCTTTGTACTGTTCAAAAAAACCGTCCACGGTGATCTCGTCCATACCGAAAAGGATGTTGTCCTGGATCACATCCTCAAACCAGTGGGCCAGCAGGCCGGTAAAGCGAACAGATACTTTCTCTCCGGCCTCGGTTTGGGTATCCATGTGCAGGGTGTTGGCTTCAAAGTCAGCGCAGTAGCGCAGGACTCTGTTGTCGTGCAGATCATCAAAAGAGCAAATCAGCGTACTCATAGGGATTCCTCCTCGTCCATAAGCTGCTCCTGGACCTCTTTGGGCAGGTCGTTCCATAAAATGTCGTATGTAAAATCCCGAATCTCCGGGTAACACTCCCGTGCGGTCTTTTCCGCAATATCTCTATTCAGGTAGTGCATCTCTTGGTGGAAAAACCAGTTGAGTTTTTCCATCAGCCGATAGAGTCGGATCTGTTCTTCTTGGGTCATGGGATCGCTCCTTTTATTGCAATTTCAGCACAAATCCCCAGATGCTCACCACGATCAGAAGGCCACCAAGCAGGAAGAAAACCACCCGTCGGTATCCTCTGCTGTGGCGGTGGGCATCCCGCGTACCGGTGGGGTCGCAGAGCCAATTCCAGTTGCGGATCGCTCCAATTAAAATCACGGCCCCGATGAGCACCGAGGCAATGTACCAATGCTCTTGCAAAAATGCTGTGATCTGCTCGCTGTTCATTTAGGTTTCCTCCTCTGCTTATCCCTGTATATCAGCGTCAACGGGGCCTTTTTTCAGTGTTCCATCCACAGTGATCACATGGCCCCAGAACATATCGTCGTCCTCATACCAGGCGGTAAAACGGCCGCCGGGAGATACTGTAAACTCAGTGAGCAGGATGCGCCGGGCGAACTCATCCTCGGTGATGGGGTCTTTCTCTGGGTCACGGTTGGTCTGGTCATTGTCCGCCAGCCATTCGTTGGCCTGAGCAGTGAGCTTCTGGGCAGCCATCGCTCGCAGGGACTTGTCCCAGACTTCCTGATCTGCCAGCAGTTTCTTCATCACATTGGTGACACGGGGCCATGACGCTTTCTTTTCAATCTCCACATCCAACGAGATCCGGACTTCTTTTCCCATCCACTTACAGGTTCCCTCGAATATGCTCATCTCACGATCCAGCGTGAGGGTTCCCAGCACTTCGTCCTCCATGAGAATGGGCTTTGTGTATTCCGCCCAAATCTCCTCCAGTGACGGACAGGGTACGCCTTCCTCCAGTACCTCCGTGACATACCACTGAGGTTCGTAGAGGGCATCACCTTTCCAGCAGCGGGCTTTGATCCGGTAGATCTGGCCCTTGGCAAACCGCTTGGAATAGTCGCCGGCATCCCGCTCCTTGTCCGTCAGCGGCCAGCTCAGGTAGCATCGGCCGGAGATCACCTCTCCGGTCTGGACATCCGCCATGGCGAGGGCATGGGTATGCGCCGCCCAAAAGGTATCCAGAAAGGTTTTGTCCGCGCTGATACCATCCTGAATCAGTACCAGCTTTTCCTCATCTTCTGGGGCGTACAGGGCAATAAAGTCCTTTACTTTTCTTTTTTTCATGGTGTCCTCCCTTAAACATTCAGATAACAAAAAAGCCCCACGCCGCACTGTCATAAAGACAGGCTGACGCAGGGCGCGAAAAGGCCGCAAGGGAGACTCCACATCCACCAGCGGATGTGGTTTCTTCTTCAGCCAAAATCAATTTTTCATATTTGAACAGAACAGCCGTGGACTGTCCCAGTTTTTCTTCCATAGCAAGACCTCGGGTTACAAATTTCTAAATGGGTATACTTTACTATTTTATTATATCACATCATCTGTTTTCTTTGAAAGAGAGATTTGCTCCTCAACCAAATTTGTGATGTGGATTTTTCCCTTTCTCTTTCCCGTCCCGGCATACTCCAGCAGTTCTCTGGCATTGCTGGCCGGATGCCGCACATAGGCGATGAGAAAATCGCTGCGCTCCACCATATATCGGTTTGCGCGGACGATGGCAAGCCGTTTGGGGACCGTTTCCAGATCCGGCGGATAGAACAGAGCGTCGAACTCCTCTGGCAGATCCACCTTTCTGTTGACTGGGTAATATGGGGTCATCAGCATCAGCGTAATATCCGGGTGCGCTCGCTTGGCCTGCGACAGTGCCCGGATCACCAGACGGTCAAAGCTTCCATACTGTCCCACCACAAATTCAGATACGCCATATTCCGTGATATGACGCTCTATGGTTTCAAGCAGAGTTGGGTACACCCGATCCGGCGTCTCCCTATGCCCTATAAAAAAGCAGTTTCCCATCTGACAGCCCTCATACACAGTCGCAGTCATATTTTATTGATTGTGATTCATAATAGAAATATAAAGCGCACGCCCATTTCAATAATTATATCACTAATTATTCGTTGTGTGAAGCGAAAGTTAATGATTTAAGTGCGAACCCGCAACGCTCCCTTATATTAAAATAATAAGCAGAGATTGGAGGGAGAGGGTCATGGACGATAACCGCCGCTATGAAGCGTTTGTGCGGAACCGCATCACAGAGCTGCGGGAACAGAAGGGTATTTCTGAGCATCGGATGAGCCTGGAGCTTGGAAAGAGCGGCTCCTACATCAGAAGCATCACCAATGGAATTTCTATGCCCTCTCTCCGGGAGCTGTTCAACATCATGGAATACTTTGATTTGACGCCAACTCTTTTCTTTGCTCCTATGGACGATCCGGATTCCCTGCGTGGGATCATAGGTAATAAACTGCTCACCCTGCCGGATGAAGACTTGGAGAAAGTAGCTGTTTTTCTGGACTGGATCAGAAAATAACCGCTCCTACTGGCGTTTGACATGAAAAATATGCCGCTCAGTCAGTTCCTGATAGTTTCTGACACGGGCGGTTTCTTTTTTGCGCTCTTGGGGAAAGAACTTCCGGCTATTGAAATTTCAAGCTCTTTCCACTAAAATGGAATTCATCGTCTGTTACCAACCGTTCCAATTACAAAGCGAGGTAGGAAAAAATGAACCAAAAAGAAATCAATGAGCTTCGGCGCCGTTTTCGCCCGGAAAAAAGCGCCATCAGCCGTGTTTATGGATGCTATGTCAACAGCAGTAAAGAGATCGTTTCCGATCTGGACGAATCCCTGGGCATGATGCCGCAGGAGGAGTCCGAGAAGTATTTGAGCCTTTTGAAGAAGGGACTGTCCGGCTCTCTTGGGAAAAACCTCATTGATATCGTATTCTCCACCCAGCAGGTGGTGGACAGTGAGGAACACCGCCTGCTCATCACACTGCGGGATTCCCAGCTGAAGGACAACGAGGCCCGCCAGACCTTTTACCACAAGGTAATTGACAGTCTGGACATGGGGGACAGCAGTTACCTGCTGCTCATGGCCTCTGACAGCTACGATGTCCCCCATCGGGGCAAGGATGATTCCCTGCAAGCGGATGCCTCAGATGAGGTGTTCACCTACATCGTCTGTGTGGTGTGCCCCATCAAGGAGGGCAAGGTGGAACTGGGATACTTCCCCGGTGATAATGAATTCCACTGCGCTGCTGGGCAAACCGTCGCTCCTCCTGAGCTGGGTTTTCTGTTCCCGGCATTTGATGACCGGGCAGCAAATATCTATAACGCTCTCTTTTACAGCAGGAAGGCCAATGAAATTCACCAGGAGTTCATTGATGCGATCTTCCATGTGGAAGCGCCGATGTCTGCTGTTGAGCAGAAGGAAGCATTCCAGTCAGCTCTGAGCGATGCGTTTGACTGCAGTCTGGAAGTGATGCAGACTGTTCATGAACAGCTGCGTGAGAAAATCAAGGAGCACAGGGAGAGCAGGAGTTCGGAACCTCTGGAGATGAGTGCCTCAGAAATAGGGCAAATCCTTCAAAGCTGCGGGATTGCGGATGAGCAGGTGGCAGCATTCCAGGAAAAATGCGGCGAGCAGTTTGGTTCGGGGGTTGTCCTGAATCCGGCAAACCTGATCGACAGCAGCCGCTTTGAGATCAAGACACCTGAGATCACCATTTCTGCTGATCCAGAGTATAGTTACCTGGTGGAAACTCAAATTATCAACGGGCGCAAGTACCTCCTGATCCCTGCTGAAGATGGCGTGGAGGTCAACGATTTTGCTGTCAGCATTACAGCTGCACAGAAAGAAGATTAAATTTCAAAAGCCGGACACAACGCAAGGCGGTATAACCTTTAAGGCCAGATATTGTTTGTTATTTTCTGTCTTAAATAAAATCCTTAGAGTGGGCGCTTCTGGTTGGTTCATTATGAACCGGGACTCGGTTCACATGATATGTAGACCCTCCCCTTGGCGGGAGGGTCTGCTTTTTACAGGCTATCTCACCAGACGGTTTCTTGCTTCCAGTGCTGATGCGCAGTCATGGCCTGTCAAATACTGTGCCGCATCCAGCCATTCCTGTTCACTGCATGCACCTAAAGGGATCGCGGCAGTGAGCCTGTGCAGCCGTTCACTTTGCTGGGACAGCCGAAGATCAGAAAGAATTCCGCATCCCATTTGATAAGCCAAATAATCCAGTAGATCGATCTCAACCAGCATTGGACACCTCCGTCATACCACATGATACAGATTGGAAGTAAAACTCCCATTCTCCCGCCAGCGTGGGTCCTTTTGCAGCAGACCAGCCCTGCAGAGATCATCCAGTGCCCGCTTGACCGTAGAGCGGGAAAGCCCCAACTCCAGAGCAATGGTTCTGATGGCCGGCCAGCAGCGTCCCTCGCTGTCTGCCCGATCTTTGAGGTACATATAGACGCTCTTGGCTCTGTGGCTTAGATTGGAATTGTAGATATTTCTAAAGCTGTTCATTCTGTTTCCCTTTGTCAAGGCCGAAATACCGTTTTGTGGGAATCCGGTGCGGCCTGAATTCCCTGAGCCATACCGCCAGCGGATGTGCCGACTCCCTGCGGCTGCTCACTATCCATTACAATCGTCCCATAGTGGCGGCGGATGATGGACTCCTCCAACTCCTGCTTGTCAGCATAGGCAACGAACCGCTGGGCCTTCTCCGGCACTTCATAGGGCATGCCGAACCGGATGCCCCAGTCAAGGAACAGCCGCAGCTTGACCTTCATGGGGTGGACGCCGGTCTTGGCCACAATAAAGTTGCCCTTGGGCATGGACTTGAGTTCATCCGGGGTCATGAGGGGACGCTCCATCATCTGGAGGGACTGGCTGGGATCGTTTTTTCCGCGGGAGATACTGCCGCTCATTACCGTCCGGCTGCCCAAAGACTTGGACAGTTCCACCGCGGTCTGACTGGCCGGGGCGAAGCCGCCGTAAAGGTTGACCTGGCAGTTGTCCACGATGATCTCAGAGCCCTCTTTTCCATAGTTTTTCTGCAGCTGTCCCGTAATGCTCTGGACGATAGGCACCAGCATGAGTCCTCTGGACCGGGAGGCGGAAAACATCAGCTCCAGCGACTGGATGGGCGGGCATGTCCCAAGCTCATCTGCAAAGAAGACCACCCGGTTCTTGAGCCGCCCACCGTTCTCATCGGCCACGGTGAGGATCTCCCGGTACAGATTTTGGAGGATCAGGCTGACCATGAAATACTTGGTCTGATCCTCCTCGGGCAGTACGATAAAGATGGCGGATTTCTCATTGCAAAACTTCTCCGCGTCAATGGCGGTGTCAAAGCAGAGGATCTGCTCCATCTCCGAGTCGAGGAAGGCGTTTAGGCGGGACAGTACCGTTGAGATCACGGAGGCCATGGCCTGCTCCGCCGTGTTGAGGGCGGACCCGGCAAACCAGCGGGCCTTATGATTAGGCGGGAGCTTTTCCAGCAGGAGCTGGAACTGATTCTTTCCCTTCACCCGGCTGGGGGCCAGCAGTTCCTGCACCAGCTTGAACACCGACACGATGTGGCGCTTTTCAATGGGATTGCCGTCCGCGTCCTCGGTGGGCAGATACTCGGCCACCAGCAGGAACATGGCGGTCAGCAGGCCCTCGGCGGAATCGTAGAAAAAGGCGTTTTGCCCATACTGGGCGCTGTCGCCGCCGCTGGTGTTGATGAGCGTCTTGGCGAGGATCTTGGAGTATTTCTCCGCCTTAGCCTTTGCCGCCAGGTTTTTGGGGTCGGCTTTATAGATGTCCATGTACTTGTTGATCAGATGAAGCAGATTGTTGCCGTCCGAGCGGGTGGGATTACGCAGATCCAGCACAGCGATCTGGTATCCGTAGCAGTCCTTGGCGATACCAGCGTAGTTGCGGAACAGGTCGCCCTTGGTATCCGTGCAGAGGAAGGACATCCCGCTGGCGAGGGCATATTCGATGTTGGGGTACAAAAAGAACGCGGTCTTTCCGGCGCCGCTGGCGGCGGTGACCATAGCATGGATATCATCGGTGTCCACCAGAGCTGTAACATGGTCTTTGAGCCCTTCGCAGCCAAGGACAAGGCCCTGCTTTTCCGGCAGATGCTCTCCCTTGCGCCACAGCTCTGGTTCAAAAGGGACATGGGCATAGGTCTGCCGAATCTCCTGTTTGGTAGCCCATCGTGCTGTCCCGTGCTGGCCGTCGCCCACAGTCTTGGATTTGATTCCGTCAAGGGTATAGTAATGGGAGAGAAACGCGAGGCCGCCGATCACGAGAAACATGATGGCGCCTACCACGATAAGTGTTATAACTTGCGTTGGCACATGATCCTCCTTTTGATATCTACGCCTTAATATCAGAAGGGGATGTTCAGTTTTCGCTTTGTCTGCTATAATAAATGGGTATGAGGTGATTGCTTTGATTTGCGCATGTGACCATTGCTACTATCTGTTTGAGGCGCCGGAGCTGCCGGAGCAATGCCCGGACTGTGGAAAGCAGGCAACCCGGCCAGCCAATAAGCAGGAGCGGGCAGAATATCTCAGCAGACAAACAAGCAGCCAGGAAGAAGCGGAGGAGTGGGACTGAGCCATTCCTCCGCTTTGCTGTTTCAGGCTTAGGCCATCACTGGCTCAGCTTCCCTCTGGGTCTTTTCCTCTTTCTGCCGCCGTTTGATCTCGTCGGCCTCGTACTTGACCGGCACCTTGGCACAGGAGATGGCCAGCTCCAGCCATGCGCTGGCCACCTCTTTTTTCTCTGCCTGGGTACGGATACCCTGGCAATTGTTCTTGGCCAATACGCTTTGGAATTGCATGGCGATCTCATCCGCCCGGTTCTTGAGGATACCCCGGTTCTGATGAGGCAGGATGTGGCTTTCTAAAAACCGGACGCCCTGCTCAGTGGTCAGCGCGGTACCCATCTGTTTGCACTCCCGCAGCACCACCGAGAGGGCCAGCGCCGCCATGGTTTCCATGCGCTCCATCGCCTGGTCAAAGCGTCCCCAATGGAGGTCGTTCCGGTACCGCAGGAGCAATCCGGGAAACTGGTAAACCGCCCGGTCCGGCTGAACTTCCTTGCACCTGGCTCCGATTCGCCGGCAGACGAGCCCCGCCACCGCAAACTGCGGATGCTCCTCGGCGGGCTGGGCCTCCAGTCCATTCCACGCTTTCAGATCCTCGTCCCAGTCTTTGTATTCGGATTGCAGCGAGGCAATTTGAGAATAGCCATGCTCCCGCAGAATATCCGAGAGCCGGCCGGCGGCCTCGATTCCGGCGGCATCGTGATCCAGGCAAAGGATGGCTTTCCGCAGATTTGGATTTTTCTCCAGCATCCACAGCATAGCATGTTCCGCCGTACCACAGAGAGCCACATAGCTGTGCTGCTGCCAGCCGTCCGGGTACAGGGTGAGAAAGGCAAGCAGATCGATGGGGGCCTCGAATACATAGAGACGGTCGCTGGTACCGACCCAGTGGAAACTGCACCGGAGATCACTGCCCTCTATGTTGCCCCGGTAGCTTTTGCCTTGGGTATAGAGCCCCCGCTTGTGGGCATGACGGGCAACGCCGCGTTCATCGAATCCTACGAACACGGCGTTGTGATACACCTTTGTCTGATCTATGGACAATTCCCGGCTCTCATAGATCAGTCCTTTCTGTGCGAAAGCGCTTAGTACCTCCCGGCTGATGTGCCTCTGCTGGAGCAGATAAGCATATACCCGCCGCATGGTCTGGTTTGAGGGAGGCAGGGCAAATTCCTTTGGTGGCTCTTTTTCTTTTTTCTCCGCCGGTACATACACCTCCCCCTGTTCACCGTTGAGCAGACGGGTCACTGCTTCAGGGTAAGTCAGGCCGTAGAAATTTTGGACAAAGGAGATTGCATGGCCACCCCTCTCTGCAGCATGATCGTACCACTCATTCCCATGCACAGTAATACTGTGATCCGAGGTGAGGCGTTTGTCCTGGCCGGAGGAGATGAGTTTCTCTCCCTGGCGTCGCAGGAACTCCACCAGATCAACTGAATTTGCCCGGAGCTTTTGCTCCTCCGTAAAGTGGATATATGGCATCCTGCACCTCCCGCAATAATCAATGCTGCCTGTATTTTACACAGTTCATCTTCTCATTGATTTCTCCCCTTGAGCTTCCTGTGGAACAGGATGGGCTTGCTGGGGATCAGTTTTCTCTTTTTCAGCCTTTGAATGTCCTCAGCATGGGATAACAATGTCTGCTGTCTAAATTTCCTTTTCTGTTTCAAAAAAGAGCCTCCCTTACAATTTCATCTCCGGCTCATGGTCATCCGCCTTGTGGCCCTGAGCGATTTTCTTCGCCTTGATTTTTCGTAGGAGCTTCCGGTCCACAGCCACCCGGATACCGTCAGAAGGTGGCTGGCTCTGCTCCTGAAAGATGTTGGCCAGATGGTGGAGCAGTGAAATGACTGCCGCTGCAGGCGGTTGGCCCAGCCAGTCATCCATGTGTTCCAGAAAGTATTGAGCGTACTCATTCCCCTGATCCGCCGCCAATTGGAACCACTTGATCGCATTGCTCTTGTCTTTTGGAACCTCTTTCCCAAGCAGATAGAGTTTGCCGAGGGCATACTGGGCGTATTGATTGCCCTGTTCCGCTGCGGCAGTGAGCCAGCGAATGGCGGCTTCCGTGTCTTTCGGTACCTCCTCGCCCTGGAGCAGCAGCTTTCCCAACCGGTACTGGGCGAACTGGTTTCCAAGTTCCGCGGAGAATGTGAGCCACTTCAGTGCGGATGGCGGATCTATGGGCAGACCTGCGTCACCAGAAAGGTACAGCTTGCCAAGGGCAAAAGCGGCGAAACTGTTTCCTTGCTCCGCCGCAAGTGTGAACAGATTCACCGCCTTTTGAATGCCTTTTTCCACGCCCTGACCATCCCGATAGATTTTGCCGAGCGCGTATTGAGCACAGTCCTGGCCGGCTTCCGCCGCCTTTGTCAGCCGCTCCAATGCCTGGGCTGTCTGCTCCGGTGTAGAGGATGGATCATTGAAAATCATCCGGGCCAGTTGGTACTGCGCGTGGGGATTGTCCAGTTTGGACGCCTGTTCAAACCACTCCCTGGCTGCCGCCTCATCTTTACCAGTCCCTACACCATGGAGGAGCATCCATCCGATGCGGTACTGCAATTTATCGTCATGGCTCTGCTGCTCCAATTCGAGAAATCCGGCGAAGGCTTGCCGGTACCACTGTTCCGACGCTTCGGCGTCCTTCTCACAGCCAATGCCGTCCCGATACATCTTTCCTAACTCGTAGGCGGCATAGGGGAAGTCCTGCTGTGCGGAGGCTGTGTATAACTCCAGCGCCCGCGCATCGTCCTGTTCCACACCCTGTCCACAGCGAAACAGGCCGGCAAGGGAATATTGCGCATACTTGTACCCTTTGTCTGCGGAAAGTTGGAACCACCGGGCGGCATCACCATAGTCCTGCTCACAGCCGAGGCCCGCGGCATACAGTTTGCCGATCCGGTACTCCGCATAGCGTTTTTTCTTCTGCCTCTCAACAGCATAGAAAGCGGCCAGCGCCTTGCTGTACCACACATGGGCGGCCTGCATATCAATCTTCCGGCCCAGCCCGTCCGCAAGCATCCGGCCCAGATCGTGCATGGCCAGCGCATTGCCTTTTTGCGCCTCCTGTTGGAACAGGGTAAACGCCTGCTCAAGATCCTGGGGCTGATCCTTGCCGCCAAACAAACAGCGGCGGGCCAGGCGGTACTCATCGCTCCAGTTCATCTGCGCTTTGGCTGGCGCAGACACCGTTTTGTCTGGGACATCGTCCGGTGGGGACTCCGAGAAATCATTCCAGTCATTATCAGGCTGGGGCGCCTCCGGCAGCGGCGCTTCTTCCTGGTCCTCCACAGGGACACGGTCTTGCTGGTCATCTGGATGGAAAACCTGCTGGCGCGCCCCCAGTGTTACCGCTTCCTCAATGACGATGTTTTTGATCCGCTTGAATTCCTTCTGCTGGGAAAGGGGAAGGCGTGGAGGCAGGTCGTCCTTGTAGGTGCGCAGCACATCTTCCCGCAGTTCATACCACAGGGCATAGGCTGCGGCGACACATGGCTCTTTGGTCAGCTCGTCCACAATCTCATCCACCACAGCCTTCAGCGGAGCCTTGAGGTAGCCGTACTGCTTCCGGCCTCCGGTGTGCCGCAGGCGTTCCGCCAGATGCTCCATGAGCTTCTCCATGCGGTGGTTGACCACGGTGCCGCTCCACATCTGTTCAATCAACTGCTCCAGCACAGAGCGGGCGTCCTCATTCAGCGTGTTCCTACTCTGGGTCTGCTTCTGGTAAAGCTCCGTCAGCTCCTGCCGGAAGATCTCTTTTGCCAGTCCCGACCTGATTTGGGCGATGCCCTGCGTGGTGAGGAAGCCTTTCGACGGATCGGCGCTGTAGCAGACCATGTGGATATGGGGATGGTGTGCTTCATCATGGAATGCAGCGTACCACCGGAAATCCTCCCAGGGGATCTTCATCGCCTCCGCCATTTCCATGGCATACTTGGAGAGCAGTGCTTTCCATTCTTCCGCCTTGTCATAGCCGAGGCGGGCAGCGTCTTCCCGCCGCAGAGAGATGATGGGCAGCCACACATTACCGGGGTGGGCCGCGACCGCTTCCGCTACCTGCGCCAGTACGAGCTGGTCTTCCTCGCCGGTAAACAATCCATGGGAACCGACGCGCTGGGCGCGGGGGCGGGTGGCGATGTACTTCAGATAGTTATCCTTCTTGGCGATCTGGTCATAGTTGTCCTCCAGAGCGCAAGTGATGAACTCCGATGCGTTGGCGCATGTCGGCTCGGCTGCATAGTCCTCGTATTCAAACATCCCACGGCTGAGCGGGAAGTCCCGCAGAATCTGTTCCACCATCTTTTTCTGCTTTGAGGTGGCCGGCCACTCACTGCGTCCCGGATCGATGCGCTCCACACCATTCCGTGTGGCCATATATTTCACATAGTTTTCAAGATGAGCGGTGGCGGAGGAGGTACCGCCCTTGATGTAGGGGCACTTGAAAATCAGGCGCGGCACAGACTGTCACCACCTTTGTGCATCACTCCACGCCCCGCTGGTAGTCGATGGCGTCCTTGAAGCTGATGCGCCCATTGGTCTGCTTCACTTCACGGACGGACCGGGCGCGGAGTGTCTTGAGATCCTCGTCACTGATTTCCATGCCCGCCGCCAGTACATTCATCATCATGTTGACCTCAACCGCCAGTTTGAAGAGCAGGCGGGCGATGCGGTTCTCACTGTCCTGGACGGTTCCGCGCATGGCTGCCACCAGTGCGGGCGGCAGATATGCTGTGGCTTCCTTGCCGGAAACATAGCCGGCATAGAAGCGGATTGCCTTTTCAATAAACTCGTTCTGGCTCTGGCAGTTATCCCTTTCACAGAGTTCTTTGACCAGTTGCTGTGTTTCGGGAGCAATACGCAGAGCGAACTTGATTTTTTCTCTCGCCATACTTTCCTCCAATCAAAAATCCCTGACCTTTGCATGGCCAGGGATTCGTTTTCTTTGAGAGGCTTCTTTACTTCAAAGCTGAATGCCGCCCATACTTTGCTTTTGTGCCTCCTTTTCTGTCCATATCCCTGTTTTAATGCCGGATAAACGCCGAAGCGATGGGCCATTCCAGCCGTGGTGACCCCCGGTGTGATCCCATCCCCTGAAAAGTGACCCCCGCAAAACCGTTCCCCGGCCCGCATTGCGGGGCGGTGTGAGCCGAGCGGGGGACGCTTTGCGACCCCCGCTCTTTATCCCGCACTGTTTTCGACCCCTCGGTTCACCCTCGCTAAAGGCGAAAGTGAGAGGCCATCAACGCAGGACGGTCACTGCTCATTTTAGGAACGGCCCGCACAAAGCCCCCACAAATCGCCGGGAGGGACGGCAGGGGTACGGATGCCACCCAGCCCCGGAAAAGGGCACACCGGGCCGCACAGGGGGCAATGGCGGGGGAATGCGCTCCACTTCACAAAAAGAGCCGTGCTGCCGCACGGCTTCTCATGGAGCATCGGCTATTGGTTTGCTCAGTTCTGTGTGCAGGCCATAGACACCTGGGCCCCCTCGTTCTCTGTCTGGCTCTTGATGATCCAGTCCGTCAGGTTCTGGCATTCACTCAATTCCCTGGCCAGTGCGTACATTTCACGGCGGCCATCGGCGCTGTTCAGCTTCACTGCTGTCTCGAACAAGCCCCAGATATTATCCAAGGTTTGGAGGCCGCTGGCGTTTATCGGCAGGTCTTTTTCCTCCATCACATGATTCACCTTTTCGGGATTGGCTGCTTGGGCAACTGCGATTTCTTCCTGACGGATCAAGTCCAGCCACCGCTGTGTGTCTGGTATTGGAAGTCCCCATGCCATTCCAACCTGTGTCACAGCCTTTCGATATGGAGTTACATCCACGGCTGTTCCATAGAGTATAAGGTATGCAATGGCCTCCTTTGCGAGATTTTCCTGCAGTTTACATACTTGTTCGGCTTTCATTCGTTGAACCCCTTTCTTCGGATTTTTGGTTTGTTTCAGGCGCCGATTTGCTGCCCATGCAACAACACAATGCCACACTTCCGAAGAGAAATTCATTCATCACTGCCAATAAAAAGCGGCCTGGAAAGCTGTGGAAAGTCGATAAAATTTACCGAGCGGCGTTTCCTACAGCCGAATCTCCAGCCCTTCTTCCGCCTGCTCCCGCAGCAGGGCGGTCCTTGTTTCCCCCAAGCTCTGTCCATTCTGTTGGTGACAGTAGGCGTCCATCTGGTTCCACAACTGGACCTGTTCCGCGGGAGTCAGCGGGTAGGAAAACTCAAACTCATGACCGTTAGAGCAGACGAGACATACGGTCAATGCGCTGTCTATCCGCCCGGTCTTCCAGTCAAAATTGGCGTACACATTCAGCCAGTCATCGTTGAAGGCGGAGGCAACATTGGTACCAAATACTGCGTCAGGATCGAAGTTTATGGGGATATAGAAGTTCAGTTTCCCATCGCACTCTGTGATCTCATCGGTGAAGGACACCGTATCTACCGGCAGCCTTTTGGTACCTGCAGTGAGTTCCGGAGGGGCTTCACGCTCCATATCCAACTGTGCGTAGCAATCGTTCAGCGTTTTCCCGGTCCTGCCGAAGCAGTCCGCTTCCATCTGTTTTCGCAAAAGAGCCCGTTCTTCTTTTCCCAGGGGATAGGTGAAAAGTTTCTGTACCACTCCATCCTGGCAATGTAGAGTAAGGGAAAGGGTGGCGTCGGCCTCCTGCCGTGCGGCGTCGTAATTGCAGAGAATATCCAGCCAGCCCCCCGGCTCTAAACAGTCCGCCGCCGGGCCAAGAACCTCCCGCTGGGCCTCATCGCTGGTGAAGTCAAACTGAAAATTCAGTCCATGGCCTGACAGAATGATCTCCTCCGAGAAGGTAAGATCGCCCTCCCGCAGAGGTCGGATTCCTCTGGTTTCAATCGAACCAAAGGTCTGCAATTCAATATTCCGGCCGTACAGATAATCTGCAAGTCTGCGCCATTGTTCGTTTCTCTGGAGGTTGCGAGTTCGGTTGGCGTGGTAGGCGGCCGTAGATACATCCTTGTTTTTGAAGGTCTGACAACCGTCTGCGAGATTCAGCGCGGAACACCAGCCGGCATCCAGATCAATCTCAAACGCACCTGTTACCTTGCCGGTATTTTCGAGGCGCAAGGCGGCCAATTCATCAAACCGCTCCCGCGTAATGGGCTTTGTCTTATAAAAGTGGTGGGAGAAACCGCCCTTCACCGCCTCGGCGCCTCCTTGCAGATAACGGCGCAGCCGTATGGCCACATCCAGAAATTCCTCGCCATTACCCGTTGAGAAGATACTGTCATGGCCATTCTCCCGAATATGAAAAGCCGCATAGACTTTCTGGTCTTCCGCTGCCTGTGCTGACTCCAGTTCTTCCTTTGTGATAGCTGTTTCAATCTGTACCCACCGTTCTAATGGAACAGTTTCGTTGTACAGCGTTATCAAATAATCCTGCAGATGCCGTTTAACATTACTGCCTTGCGCCTTCAGCGCCTCCTCCAGCGCCGCCCAGCGCCGCTGATCCAGCCACGCCTCGGTAGATACAGAATCGGCCATTATTCACCCCCCTTCTTCTCGTCAAAAATATCCGGCGCGGCGCTTCGAGGGGACCGGGCAGGCCGCGGGCGGGGCTGTTCCTCTGGCTCCGCCATGCTTTCAATATACTCCCTGGTCTGAGAAGGCACATATTTTTTGTAGAGCTTCTCCATGAACGTATCCAGTTCCAACTCTAAAGAGGTACCGTTCTTTCCCGCATAGAACTGGACGGCTTTGAGTTTTTCCTGCTCAAATGAAACCGTGACTGTGGCTTTTTTCATCGTGATCCCTCCATTACAGAAACAGTTCCATGGCATGTTCTGCCCTGGAACTGTTGGCAAGTGTTTCATCGTATTGTGCCAGAAGCTGTGAATTGACGCCGTCCAGAACCAGTTCCACTCCATAGGGGCCGGGGCGGATGGCGGCAATCTTGGCATCCAGAAGAGCCGAGAATTCTTCTTTGCCCTGGGCGGTCAGACGGGGAAGGTCCGCTGCGGGTACCCAGCCAACATCTTCGGCGGCATGAACTAAATAGACATCATGATCCGGCAGTCCAAGTGTCAACAGATCCCGCAGATGGACGGCCGGGGCTTCCGCCAGCGCATGGAGCTGCTGCTCCTGCACAGGCTCTGGTGGAAAATACACTCTGGTTTCACTGCCATCCCTGCAGAAATAATCGACCTTTCTCCACTCGCCGCCATGGGCAACCTGCAACTCCCCAAGATGGCTGTATCTCCAGTTCCGATTATTTTCCTTGCACCACTGGACTACATGGTCGCTGACGCTGCCGGACTTCCAGTCGAAGGTGAAGAGAGTTTCACCCTTCTGCCGGAGCAGTTCCGTCCACTGTACCCGGTCTGTGAAGCCCATACTTCGGGCAACAAACGCCTCACACATCCGGATCGCCCAGTCGGACGGCTCTGCCTGATGTTCATGTTTCTTTCTGAACTCCTCCAACTGCCAAAGCAGATCCAACTGATCCTGTTTAATATTGATGTTTCTTTCCTCCTCTTTCGTGTCATCCTTTGACTGTTTATCCAGCGATAGATTGTTTCCAAAGGCTTCCGTCAAGCTCTCGTAGATGCTCTCCGTATCCCATTCGCCAGCGGCAGTCAGCCGGCCAGCGATCTCCTGCAGGGTCGTTTCCTGGGCAAGCATCTCATCGCCGGAGATAAGCCAGGGCCACATCTTCGAGGTTTCCTGCTCAAAGCGAATGTAGTCCACGATGTCCTGGTATGCGTCATCGCAGTCAGGCTCATAGCGGTGGGCGAGATCGAAGCCCATGGCCTCAATCTCCTGATTAGTCAGTCCCAACTCATTGTGAAGCGTCTTGTAGAGTTCCTCACTTCCGTCATGCTCCGCAAGGAAAGCTATGAGCCTGTTCTGGATTCTGTTGGCGCCTGCCGTTGGAAAATGGTTTGCCAGGGCATCCAAGCTCTCCCGCAGGCTGCCGGCCCGGTGGTCATATTCCAACCGTATTCGCCCATTGTCCAGATCAATGACCGCCCGCTGTTCCGCAGCCCCGCCATGACCAAGGTCATGGCTCAGGGCCTCCGCTTCATCTGCAAATACCCGTCTGAGTGGAGTGCCGCGTTCAGCGGCAGCGAGAGAAAGAGCCTCCGCGAAGCTGTTATTCTCATTTTCCGTGATGGCAGCGGCCCGCGCTAACAGTGGATACAGCCCCACAAGCCCAGTTCCATCCTCGCCTACAAAAGCGGTTTGCCGTCCCTGTTGCTCTACTTGATACAGCACTGCCATAGTATCCCTCCCATCGTTTTATTACCGTGTTCTGTCTGTTTTACATAGAGAGATCCTGTTCCTCACCCATCTCCACATCCCACATGATCCGGACCTCATTCAGGTAATACCCAGCCAGTTCTTTGTCCTCGCAAAAGAAGGGGACGATGCCGCGGACCCCATAGTGCTCCTCACCAACCGCTGGGTTGTACCGCCCAAGCACATAGTGAAGGGGGACTTTTTCCATTGTGAAAAAAGTTCCCCGCACAGAGCAAGTCTTGTCCTTTTCATCCACGCTCTCTATTACTCCACCGCGTAGATCGAAATCGCCGGGGCCTCCATATGGCTCGGTAGCGACAAACAGCACCTTGTCTCCAGCCGTCAGCTCCTTAGCTAACAGGCAGTCCCGCATACGGGAAATGATTTCATCACGGGAGGTGAAGCTCTCGGCCTCCTGAATTTCATCGCTCTCCAGTTCGAGAACGGACAGAGCCTGCTGGTACACGGTATGAAGCCGTTCATCCGGCACATCTGGGTCAAGGCAGTAACCGAAAGCCCCTGGAGCCAGGCGGGTGATTCGTTCCTCATCTGGGATCTGTTGTAATTCTTCATAGGCGGAAAGCAGATTCACCAGCTTCCCTGATTTTGGGAGAAGGTCAGACTGCACCTCAGATGCTTCGATCTGCTCGTCCACATATTCATCATACAGAGCGAAGCCGAGGCATCCAATTTCATCGTTGCAGATTTCCAATGTGTTATGAAGGATATCGTAGAGGCTGCTGTCATCGAAATACTCTGCCATATAGTTCAGAATGCCTGATATGATCTCCTCCTTCCGCTCTGCGGAAAGAGAGGGGGCGGGCTGCTCCGGCGCCAGGTTTTTGCAGTAGTCCAGATAATAGCAGACATCAAAGCACTCGTCTGTCAGGGTGACATCCGCCGCCTCCGGCCGCTGCTCCAGCTTCTCAAGGAGCATGGTATCGAAGCCGTTCCCGTCCTCTATCACCAGTCCCATTTGCTCATAAAGCTCGCTGAAATAATAGCACCAGCTACCCTCGTTGGTGTTTTCCGCTCCCTCCCTGATGATCTTTTCCACTGCCTGCTCCAGAATGGAATCAACCACCGCTCTTGCTCCGGGCAAGTAGGCAAAGTGTTTCCCCCCATCATAGGCAAAAACTCCGTCTTTATGCCCCTCTCCCAAAACGAGGACACCCTGGTAGATCCGTCTGCCGTGTTCATCAGCATAGAACGGCTCTGCAGCCCAGCGGCCATCCTGGTGAGGGCCATTCAAAAAGTCTTGGAATTCCTCGTCCGGCAGCGTAACCAGCCGAACTGCCTCACACTCAAAGATGTGGAAGCGTCCGGCCTTGGCCGGCAATTGAAGTTTCAGCCGCAAAATATCATCCTCCAGTCTTCGGTAAATAATAGCGGGGATTGGTACGCTCCCCATTGACCCGCACTTCAAAATGCAGATGCGGACCTGTAGACCGCCCAGTGGAACCGGAGAGGGAAATGATATCCCCAGCCTCCACTGTCTGGCCAACCTGGGCCAGTAGACGGGAATTGTGGCCATACAAGGTGGATAGTCCATTGCCGTGGTCGATTATCACATAGTAACCATAGCTGCTGTTATATTGGGAAACTGTGACCGTCCCAGGCAGTGCGGCCCGGATAGGGGTGCCTGTGGGTACTGCCAGATCTATCCCGGTGTGTCCCCGTGTCTCGCCAGTGAAGGGGTCGCTGCGATACCCGAACTCCGAGGTGACCACGGACTCCCAGCCTGCTCCGATGGGAGAGCAGAAGCCATCCACCCCAATGAACGGGACATCAGCCCCAGGGAACCAGCCGCCGCTTTCCCCGCTGGGGCTGCCATAAAGGATGAGATGATAGATACTGTCAGCGTTGGCCTGATGGTCCGCGGTGACCTCGACTCCAATGGCATGGCTGATCCGCTCATAAATTTCAGCCAGGTCTTCAATAGGAACGGCCACCATGTAGGTTTCTGTGGTCTCCACCTCATTGCCTTCTTCGTCGGTGGTGGTAACCGTTCGGGTTCGCTCCTCATAATCCACGAAACAGTCTGCAAACTCATGGATGACATCTGTATCTGGCTGTTCTGCGGCGAAATACAGAGCATAAAAAATGGCCTTGACGCGGGTATCGTCAAGGCTTTTTCCCTCTTCGCATTGACTATTGATCTCCGCGATCACTTCGTCCAGTTGGTCAAAGCTGTTCCGCATATCCTCGATGTATCTCCGGTACTCCGGCGTGGCGCTGGCGGAAATGGAGCCGCCGTGGAAGCACAGCTCCACGGCGGATATATTGTGCTGTGAGGTTCCTGAGAGGATGGCGCAAAGCAGAACCACCAGAACGATCAGCGGGGAAAGGATAGCCACAATGACCCAGCCCACCTTTTTGCGGGCTTCCTCATTGGAAAGAATTGCTATCGCCGCTTTGACGGCCGCTGCAACGGCGGCACTCATAGGCTCATACCTTTCATGGACGAATCCTCCGGCTGTGTACTGTTTTGCAGTTCAGACCAGTACGCAGCCAGCGCCTCCATGGTTTCCGTGTACCCATCGCCTTTGGGCCGATGCTCCGCCCACAGCTGGTACTGCTCCAGATCGATCCCCCGATCCAGCAGGAGCTTGGCGGCGCCGACCGCCTGATTGCTGACGCAGGCATAGAGAGCGGCGTAGTTGTCTGGCTCCACCGGCATCCCGTGTTCCAGCAGCCTCTCTGCCATCCACTCCTGATGTTGGCCCGTGAGGGTGCGCAGGATGCCGGCCACCTCATTGCCCGGCCGGACGCCCTTGTCCACCAGATCCACTGCGGTCTGGAAGTCCAGCTTTTCGGCAACCCAGCGGAGAAGCTTCGGGGGCGCGGAAGCAATCTGCTCCGGCGTGCATTGGGCGATCAGGTCTTTGGCGATGTTCCGGCAGTCATTTGTATAGGCATAGAGGATCACCTCACCGTGGAGAGATGGGAGCGGCTCCGAAAAGCGGCCTTCCGACTCCTTCACCAATGTTTGTACCCGCCAGCTGTCTCCCGTTTCCACCGCCCGCTTACAGGCGGCGAGATATGCCTCCGGGGAAAACCGTTCCACCGCCGCGAGAAGCATCAGGGTCATATTTCCACCTACGGTTCCGGGGCGTCCCGCCACCTCGATCAGCAGGTCATCCGTCTGGCCTGATACCCTGGGATAGAGGTTTTTGAAGGCGTCAAATTCTCCGTCCCGAATGGCCAGCACGGTTTTATCGTAGTCGCTGATGTGCAGGGGGTACCGTCCCACCTCATCCATATAGGCGGTGATGCTCCCGGTCATCCGGCGCAGGAGCTGCTCTGTCTGGGACATGGCCTGTTCCTGCCGCTCCCGCTGTTCCGCCAAAGCCTGGATGATGGTGCGCTGTTCCTCGGGATTCAGATGGACAATCATGTCCGACGGTTCTGCCCGTTCCCCCAGACGGAGGTACCGGGCATAGGTTCCGCGGTCCCCGTGGAACGCCTTGGTAATGGCGGAGGAGATGAGGAACATCCGGTCCAGAGCCGCGCCGGTTTCGTCCAGCGTCTTTCCGGTAATGAAACTCCTGGTAACCGGCCGGTTGTTTTCATACCACTTCAGGTACACATCTAAATAGACGCCCTCGCTGCCGCCGTAGTCGGTGGTACAGAAGATGTCGGCGTCTTTGGGGATCTCCCGGCCATTTTCCCATTCCCGGTCCATAAGAAAATACTCGTTCGGCAGGTACCCCATACCCTCCAGGCGGTGCTTTAACTCCTCGAAGACCTCCTGAGCGGTGCGCTGTCCGGCATACTGCGCCCGTCGGGGATCTCCCGGTAACGGCTCCCACTGTTCCAATTCAATTTTTTTCATTCGAATTCCCTTTCTCTTTTATAGATCTGCTGCTGGCAGTTCACCTTTCATACAGCAGGAGCAGGGCAGATTCTCATCTGAGAAAGCGCCCGGAATCGCCAGCTGATTTTCATCGGCACGGATAAAATCCCGCCAGGCCCAGTCCCTGCCCAAGCCCCGCACCGCTGTGAGGTTTGGCCTGGCTGCGTCTTCAATTGCCAAAGCCCTCCGCAACAGATCCGGGTAGCGGTGGTAGAGGGTGCGGATCTCCCACCGTTTCATCGAAGGGCAGAAGAAGCAGGATGATTTCCCAGGCAGAGGGAGTCCGGCATCCCGGATTGCCTGGATGCAGTCCTTTCGGCTCCAGCCCCACTCCATCAGGGGATATTCCTTCTGGTATTTTTTATCCTGAAGGTCATGAGGAAGAGCTTTGGCCAGACGGCGCTCCTCTCCGGCGTCGTATCCAATGAACTTGACGATCTTTTCTCCTTTCGCCCAGGCATCAATGCAGGGCTGGTAGTGCCTGCAGAACTTTTCCTGCGGGGCAACCTTGTGCTTGAGGGAGCATTTTTTGTACCCATAAGCAATGGAGGGCAGCGTTCCTGAGCGGAGGCACTCCTGCTCCAGCGTCAGCCTCTGGCCGTTCTTCTCGGTGTACCACACCCGCGTGATCGCCGGCATCCCATGGTTCTCCAGCCAGCGGCTCATGGTGTCCAGGTAGGCGTAGGTATGCGGCTGCTCGGCTCCGGGATCGGCAAAAAGGATCAGGTCGACTGGGACATGGTGCCGCCACAATCCTATCAGCATTGCCGTGCTGTCCGTTCCACCTCCATACCCGACCACATTCATCGCCCGCCCGCTGTGCCGAACAGCGCCTCCTTATAGGCAGGAGCGTGAACCTCCAGCAGGTACCGCTCGTTGCCGCATTTGAACAGGCACACACCCCGCTGGGGGAATCGGATGAGGTTGTACTCCGCCTCCTCCAGCTGGAGCAGATCCATATAAAACCGCTTGTCAATGGAGCCGCAGTTGAAGATGAACTGGTGGGGCGGGATAGCGAACAGAGGCTTGGTCAACTCCCGGATGCCCTCCCGGTCAAAGTCCTCCAGATTCTGCGAGGCCATGATGAGGTTGGATTCCTTCTTGCGGACCCGCTTGAGTGTGTTGCGGATATACTCGATGATGGTGGTACCCACCGACACATTATCCGACAGCCACACATACAACTCGTCCAGCGCCGCTGTGGTGTTGCCGATGGTCAGCAGGCGGTCGGACATATAGGACAGGATGTTGAACAGCATGGCACCGCGCACATTCTTGCTGGCCTGTAGCAGCCCCTTGACCCCGAAGACGATAAAGCGGGAGGAGGTCACATTGGTGTGCCCGTTGAAGAACTGAGCCTCGGCGCCCTGGCACATGGAGTGGAGGCCCAGCAGGATCTCCTGCAGCAGTTCCGCTGTGTAGAGCTGGTGGCAGTTCCCATCGTACTCTCTGTACTCCTGCTCAATGAGTTTATAGAGGTCGGAAAGGATGGGATAGTCCTGGGGCTTGAGGCCGGCGAAGTTGGTGCTGTCGCTGATGCCCCATTTGGCGTACAGCTTGCCCACCATGATCTCAATGGCGTCGATGTGGCGGTCTGAGAAATCCTTGTAGGCCCGGAAAAAGTCCTTGAGAAAGGAGATGTGCTGGGAGAGCCGGGTGGATTTGCGGAATGCCTCCGGCGAGTCCCTGTCCTCCGGGCCACTGCCGTCATCCCAGCACTTGGGCTCCAGCGGATTGATGCGGTACACGCCGCCCATCAGATCCATGAAGCAGCCGCCCACCGTCTCACACATATCCTTTTGTTCGTGTTCCACATCCAGGGAAATCACGGATTTGCCCGCCTCGAGGAAGTTGAGCAGGAGCAGTTTGAGCAGATAGCTCTTACCCTGGCCGGAGTTGCCGAGGATCAGGATGTTGGCGGAGGTCTTATCGTCATCCCGCTTATCAAAATCTACGAGGATATTGGCCCCGTACTTGTCCTTGCCGATGTAGAATCCGTGAGGATCGGTCTTGCCAGAATAATTGAAGGGATACAGGTTGGCCACCGAGCTGGCCGGAAGGACCCGTTCAAATTGGGCGCCGAAGGCGTTGCGGCCGGCCGGCATAACAGAAACAAAGCCCTCCTGCTGACGGAGCATAAGCCGGTCCACATTGAGCTTGGAGCGGACCAGTTCGGTCAACACATCGGTCTGGAGCAGCTTGAGAGCGTCATAGTCCGGGGCGGTCAGCTCCAGGAACACCGCACAGTGGAGGAGCGGCTCCCGGTTGCGGTGCATGGAGGAGACCAGGGTAACCACATCCTGCAGGTTGGCCTCGGCGGTGACAGTCTGCTGGAGATCCTCGGTGCTGGAGCGGGACATTCGGTGCTTGTTGGCGGCGTTGTGGATGATCCGGCGCTCCTCACTGGGGGTGACCTGCCGGGTGTAGATGCGGATGGTGACCCCGTCCATCTCGCCCAGATGCCGCAGGATGGCCTGCTCATCGGTAGAAGTGGGGTACTCCCGCAGCGCCCATACACAGCGGCAGGTGTTGCCGCACAGGTAGTGGTCCACCTTGAAGTCGATGACCGAGGGGGCGACCATGTCGAGGAAATCCTTGATATATGGTTCCTCCACCACAGGCCGGGGAGAGTTCTTTGTTCTGTTTTTCGGCAATGAAAAAACCTCCTGTCCAGGCCGGCAGGAGATCTTTCATTGTGCTGTTCTTTTTCCTTCCTGATATGGCCCGGAAGTTCTCCTGACGGCCATATCAATTAAATTGCGGGACGCAGATCAGTCATTCAGAATGATCCAGCGTTCCCCGTCGTAATCCTCATATTTTTCCGTGGTGGCGTTCTGCTCAAAGTACACGCCCAGCATGCGCTTGAGATCCTCGCCGCTGGCGAGGCTTACCTTGAAGCCCTGATCCTCGAGGCTTTTCTGGATGCGGGAGAGGTGGGTGTGCAGCTCCATCCCTGTTTCCTCACGCAACCGGACCAGTACGAAGAACTCACGGGCGGTCGCCATCTGGATTTGCAGGCGGTCCAGTGATTTAGCGTCCGCCTCCAGCAGCCGGCTGATGACCGGCAGGTCCTCCTCGGCAGCCCGCTGGCGGTAGTGCCTCTTGTTGTCCTCAAAGCTCTCCTTGGAGTTGAGGGCCAACATCTCGATCTCAGCCTGCCCCTTGAGGACGGTCATGAGGGCATAGATACGGCTGCTCACCGCATCCGGCGGCTGTACCGAGAGGTTGGTGGGCTTGATGGCAAAGAAAATCAGCCTCCCATGACTGGTCTTTAGGCCGCTGTCGGTGATCTCGTCGATCCCGATGAGCTGCCGGGTAGTCTGTTTGGCCGTTGCTTCTTTTTTTCTGCTCATTTTCTATCACTCCTATCCGTTGATGGATTACACAGCCCCCAGGCATAGGTCTGCTGGCCCAGGAGGAAATATCGGATTGCATAGCGCAGGAAGTCCAAGATACTGGTATCCTCCAGCCGAATCGAGAGGAAGGCATAGGCCGCAGTGATTACCACTGGGGGCAGGAAGCCAAGTTGGGCCATGGCAAACACAGAGATCAGGGCGCCCACGCCAATGATAGCGATGTCCCGCAGTTCCCACAGCCACAGGACGGCTTTGGATTTCAGGTTGTCCGGGTAAATATACAATACAATCACCTCCGCATGAAAAAGGAAAAATTAGAAGGGAGGCCCTGTGTGGGCCTCCCTCGTCTCGTCATTCTGCTCCGTCTTCGCTCAGAGAGTCTTCGGTGGTTTCTTCCGGTTCCGCGGGTATATCAGCCGAGGTGCCTATATCTTCCACTCTCTCGGGGGTATGGGGAAGGTTGTCTGGGCTGTCATCTGGATTCGGCTCTTCCTGTGCATCCAGTTCCCGCAGGATCAGCCCAGCCACAAACCCTTTCTTACTGAGGCCCTTATGTGCCTCAAGATACTGTTCGATGCGCTGGAACAGTTCGGCGGATATCCCGTAAGCGATGGGGCGACCTTTCCCTCCGCTGCTCATGTCCCTGCGGAGTTCCGTGACCTCACCCGTGTTCCATCTGGCCAGTTCATCTTCAATCAGCCCCAGAACAAACGCCTTTTGCGAGAGCTTTTTGCCGTCTTTCCAATGGGTATTCAGATATTGTTCCAGCCGCTGGTGCAGTTCCTCAGAGATCTGGCAGCCCAGAGTGCGGTTCCCGGTCTGCCCGTCGAGTCGGGCGAAGTATTCCGTCAGCACCCTGGTCAGATATTCACCGTTGGTGATGTCAGGCCCCTTATCCTCCAGCACACGCCTGTGCAGTGATTCTGGGATTTGTCCGCATAGATTTTTCAGATTTTCCATTGCGTTGTGCTCCTTTCCTGATTTGCAAGGCCAAGTATACCGAAAGTCATGGACAATAGCCATTACCAAGACCAACAACAATTCTCCCGGAAATGAAGCACAAGCAACAACCCCTTGTTAGCTGTTAAAATCTATGGATGGTTTTCTTCTTTCCACCTTAAAAAATAAGCGATCCCGCGCAGGACAAAGTCCACGCAGGGGATCGCCACGGAGTTACCCAGCGCCTTGTAGCGGGCCGAGTCGGAAGCGTCTGGCAGTTCAGTCCAATGGTCAGGAAAGCCTTGAAGCCGTTCACATTCCAGTGGGGTCAGGCGGCGGATGAGCCGTCCAGTCCGGACTGGGTGGATAGAGTTGAGGGAACTTCCGGTGGTACCCTGTTGAAGTGTACCGCACAGATCGCCATTCTCCCGGCCATTTCTGCAGTCTAACCCTGCCACATCCATCACCAGATCTGTCGCATCCTTATGCTGGCGGGCGCTTTGGGTGCTGGCCACTGCATCTTCTCGGAAGACATCCACCCGCTGCCTGCTGAATATAGCGTGAGAAGACTCTTGGCATGGCTCAGACCCTTGTGCGATTAACGGCACATTGTTGCCGCCAGTCCCATACCTGGCCGACATGGTCGGGGCAACAGTGTGGGGACCGGTGTAGCGTGCGTCAATTCCATGGTTCTCATATAGAGCAGGCATCATCTCATCTGATCTCTTATCCACGATCAGTGGCTGGTGACCATGTTCCTGTGCCCGGAGTGTCCCGGCAACATCTTCGCTGCAGGCCATGACGCTGCCGCCCTGGTCATTAAGGCACAGGATGGAGGGAACCATGTTGGAGCCACTCTCCGAAGCTTTCAATGTGGGGGAACATTCTGTCTGAAAACCAATCCCACCAGCCGCCGAGCCTTGTCCAGCAGAAAAACCGGCTGTAAAAATGGCGGGATACCCCTGTCCAGGCATACCGCCGCCTCCACTCAGCGAGGTGTGACGCTCCTCAGAGAGAAAGCAGTCACCGTTGCCTTTAGCCGTGATTCCGGCCACGAAGGTCTGTTGCTTCATCCCAGGCTGGGCAGTCAACGCTGCGGCCACATCATGCAGATCCCGCACCTCGTCCCGCTGGTTGGTAGCAAAGGCGGTGATCACGCCGTTCCGTCCGGTGGACATTCCGCAGTTGACGCCAAGGGTGGCCGCCTTTTCTCCCGTCAGATCTCCGTTGTATCCGTCAAACCCGATGGGGCCGGCCCTGCCTGGAGAAGCAGGGCTTCCCGGAGCTGAGGCGGGAGTTCCTTGCCCCGGACCTCCGCCCGGCGCAGGATACCCAGGCAGGCGGTCCTGCTCAAATAATATTTGGATGGCACTTCGTCCTGCAAAATCTGCGACAAGGAAGATTCTCTTTCTTCGCTGGGCGACACCCCAGAATTGAGCATCCATGACTCTCCAAGCCAGGCTGAATTGATTTCCCAGAATGATTGCCCCAGCAGATTCCCAGCGCCCGGAGTCAGGTCGAGGCACTGAACAGGAGCCGTCTTTAATTCGGACAATCTCCTCGAGGACGATGCGGAAATCTTCGCCGCCCGCTGAACTGAATGCTCCTGGTACATTCTCCCAGCACATATATCGAGGTCGAACAGTGTGAGCTGTTCTGTCGCGCCGCTCATCTGCATCCCTCATTTCTTTTACAACGCGGATCTGCTCCATAAACAGGCCGGAACGCTCTCCGGCAAGACCGGCTCTGGCCCCCGCCACGCTGAGATCCTGACAAGGGCTGCCTCCTGTGATAATGTCTACCGGGGGAAGTTCGGCGCCATTCAGTTTCGTGATGTCCCCGACATGGAGCATGGAGGGGAACCTCTTTCTTGTCACTTCGATGGGGAAGGCTTCGATCTCGCTGGCCCACACCGGCTCGATGCCGTTGCGGACCGCCGCGAGGGGGAACCCTCCGATTCCATCGAACAGGCTGCCCAGCGTGGGCATTATGCCATACCCATGCTCTGCCCTGGAGCTTCGCTTTGCTCCATCTCAGCGGGCAGAGCCTCCTGCTTGATTTCCAGCTCCCCAATCTGTCGGATGGGGATGCCGAGCCGTTGGGCCTCCTCAATCTCACGGGCCATGCCGGAACTGACCCTGCCGCCGCAGAGCCACAGTTCATCGCAGACTTCCAGCACCCGGTGTCCCAGCCGCAGTCCAATTTCCCGTTCTGTTGGCTCAGCGTCATCCAACATCTGTGGGTAGAGCAGGTGGACGGCGATGGGCGTATGCCCCTGATGGATGGCATACCGGCACGCTTTTTTCGCAAACGCGGTGTTTGCCTCAATATCTCCTGCATAGGGAGAGGCGATGTAAATCAGTTTTTCTCTGCTCATTTCGCCGCCCCCACTGCCTGTACCACGGTGCGGGTGGTGTTGACCGCTGACTGTGCTGCATAGACGGCGGACATGATGTTGGCGCGTGTCGAGGTATCCAGCCCAAAGGCGCCGCAGATGCGGGGCACTTCACCGGCCGACAGCATCAGGCCAAGGCCCAGCAGCGCATGATCCTTCAGCACCAGCAGTCCCGCTGTAAGGATGGTGGCCTGCAGGAAGGTGGTCAGACACAGACCGATGATCTGCTTGCACCACTGCACAAAACCGTCCATATAGCCGCGGGGCACCGAGAACATATACAGGGAACCCACAGCTATCTGGATGAGTAAGATTCCTCCGCGCTTGAGGTTGGAGAAAAAGCACTTGATGACGGCGTACCCCATCATGATGATAATAAAAATGACCATGATGGGGCTGGTGATGCTGCCGATCCCGCCGAATACGCCGGAGGAGGCCGCGTCCCCGATATCCACGCCCTGCAGGGAGTTGATGATATCAGTGGAAAGGGCATCAAAGCTCTCGCCATACCCGGTAATTCCAGAGGTCAGGCTGGCCTGCAGCGTGACGGAGAGTTTATAAAGTTCCACCGGCACCAGGGTAAAGCACCCCACGGCCATAAAGCCCTTGACGGCGCTGATAGCCGCGTCCTTGATGCTGGCCCGTCCGGTCTGGTATTCGATTCCGACCTCGAACACGGCCACCACCAGCCCGACGACATACAGCGTCCAGGCCAGATAAGAAAAAAAGAGAACAATGGACTGTACCCAGCTCATCTCAAAGAGCTCGACGCCCATGTTCCCCATCTCGGCAAAAAAGTTGCCAAAGAAACCAACAAGCTGGCTGTAGACCCAGTCGATAAACTGATCCATCAGCCCGCCAAGGAAAAAGTCCAATATAAACATCTGGTGGTTTCACCCCTTTGCGTAAGGGGGACCGTGCCAGCATTGGACGCATACTCCTGCTCAAAGGCACAGGGGCCGTGACTGGGCACGGCCCCTGCTTGTATTCGCTTCCTATTTTCTTAGCACATTTGCGGGCTGTGTTCTTGCGCCTCCTCCTGACGCTGGAACACCTGCAGATATTCGTCCACCGTACCCGCCAGCAGCCTGTAATCCGCCTGAGTAGGCTGGTAAACATACCAGTCTACCTTCCCATAATCGTCCCAGAGGTGTGGTAAGATACCATCCGAGAAGTTGGGATTGCTCACTTTTTTCTTTCCCAGTAAATCGCCAAAGCGTAGGATATTCACATCCACCGCGCCCTCGGTCCGGTTCAGGATCGTCAGCTTGAGGGCATTGTACTGGCTGGCAATGTTCAGAGAAACAAACTCCAGCCTGGCCCGCAAATCCGGGTCAAGCTGGATATAGGCGGATCTGCCCGCATAAGACACAACGCCGCTGGTTTTGCACTGAGTGAGGATTTTCCTCAACTCCTGTCCAAATGGATTCAATTTTCTTCTTTCCCTCCCTACATGGTTAATTCCGGGACAGTCGGCGCCAGTGGATGAGCTAACTCCAGCGTACTGCCTTCCAAGGCCAGAACGCCATCCAGCCGGTGAATAAGGCCCTCCATGTGTTTCTGCCATCCGTCCCAATCCTTCGGATCAAACCAGCCGCCGGGCAGCTCGCCGGCTTTGATCTGCCGCTCCGCTCTGATCCTGGCGTATTTCAAAGTGTCCGCAAGGTAATCCCGGAGTTCCCGGAGAGAAGCCCTTGATGCTGTAAACGAGGTGATGGACCGGAACTTGTTGTCCTCGGCCGCCCACTCCTCATCATAGTCCAAACTGCCGGGATCACCGTCAAGATACTTTACAATGATCTCAGCCAGTGCCATAGGGCTGGTATGCGCACACCCCAGCTTTACATCACAGGGGGCATTCCATCGGTCTTTCTTTAATCGTTCAAGCATTTCTCCCAGGTCCAGTTGTCCATCTGCCGGTAAATTGTACCGGACACATCCAACCGCATCCAGTCCATCGTCGGACTCCAGTGCGGTGATTCCCCAACAGCCCATAGAAACCGTCTCCCATTTCCGGCTTACACCTCATCATTCTTGTCCTACATTTCCAGTTTCGGTCCAATCTGCTCCTGCTCACCCAGCCCAAATGCCTCGCGCATTTCCGCATCCGCCAGAATCCCGAACGCTTCCTGACAATCTGCGCAGCTCACGATCCAGGTCTTTCCTTCAAAGTACCGGAGCATTTCCGCCAATATTCTGGTCTTCGGGGCCGAGGCAGAGAGAAGCTGCTCCACCTCCTCCCGCGAAAGATATTTGCGCTCTCCGCTCCAGGAGCCAATCACGCCGACAGTGTACTCAGGGATTTCCTCCGGCAGTATTTTACAATTCAGAACCGGATCTGGATCAAAGGTGAAAAACACATCAATGGGAGTATCTTCTACCACGCTTACCCCGATGCCGTATGGACCTGCACCTGCTCTGCACATCCCGGTAGACCGCTGGTACAGCTCGTTAACCAATGAAAGCATTTTATTTCCGGATGGATTTGGAATTGGATATTCCATTGCTTCCTTCCTCCTGTATTCTCAGAATAATTCTTTACATTCCCAGGATCGTCCAGACATAGGTGGGAGCCGTCAGGGTGAAGATAAGGCAGGCAAACAGGATGGCCGGCGCAGTCCATTCGAACTGGCCGTGCTTTCTATAGTCAAAATACGCCATGCCCAATTTGGCGAAGAAGAACACAGCCAGAACAAGGTCAATCACGGGAAAGACCACATTATTGACAACCGTTTTGATCTGGGCGGATGCGTCCGTCCAAGTGCCTTCAATGGCACCAGCCACATCCCCGGTTCCTGCCGCAAATGCGGGTACCGTAAACATGATGGCCAGCATCATTACCATTACGACCGCACAGAGCATCTTTTTCGTTTTCATCATCAAATACCACCTTTCTTTGCTGAAAAAAGAAAGCCGCAGGGGTGTTCCCGCGGATGGATGATCTATCCCGAACAGGCCGCGAGGCACTTTCCCACGGCCCGTTTCTTTTCTGATTTTGTTACTGTGAATGCTTACATCGTGAGCACAGGTCCACTCAGTTCCTGTGTTTCCAGGAACTGAGCCCGGATTATTTCTTCAAACGCTTCCTTTGCTAACCTACAGAAGACAGAGTACATACTGCCGCCCACCTTATAGTAGGGCTTCCCCTCCATCATGACGGTGGCCCGCATGAGCGTCAGGGTATCCTCCAAAGAGGCGCAAAACCAGCACTCCCTATCGCCCATACGCCTGATTCGGCCATCCCGCAGGATGCTGTCCAGATTCTTTCGGTGCGTGTAGTGGTAGACCTCGCCAGGCTGCTCATCCAGTCGGATGTATCCCATGGCTTCACCTCCCACCTATAGATCAAGCGGAGCGATATGCCAATCGTCCCATAGATTGCCCCGGATATTCAGTGAATCGGTGAGGTTGACCGAGAGCATCCCTGCCGGGGTCCAGCAGTCAATGACCCAGGTGTTGACCGTATAGGAGCCATCCGGGTACCAGATAGGAGTGAAATGGGTACGTCGGTTATAGGTGCTATACTCGTTCTTCTGGAACTCCAGCCGGGAGGACGAGGAACTGATAGAGATGCGGTCCAGTAGCCTCCAGAACGACTCATAGTTAAATTCCGGGAAGTAGCTGACTGCGTTCTGCAGGGCAGTCGTGGCCGATCTCTGGGAACTGCTCACCCTGGCGGTGACGACCTGATTTACGCCATAGCCGGACTTCATGCTGTTGCCGCTGGCGGTGGGGTTCTTCTCATCTGGGGTAATTTCCATGTCGGCGGAAAGGCTGGCACTGTAGCGGTCCAGATCAAATTCCCACCAGCCGTGGTCGCACCAGTATCCATCCTCATCATCGCCGTGCCACACCCAATACTCCTGCCACCATGGGTCCCAAATGGTCCACTGCGCGGATGCCTTCTCTGGCCGGTCTGGAACCGGGGAGGGCGTGAAGGAATCGTTCCGGTCATCTGCTACTGGATTGGGTGGCGGGTTCTCGTCCAGATCCACGATCTTGCAGTGGATGGTGGCCTGCGCCGATCCTGGGCCGGATACATCCACATCGATAGTCATGTCCTGCGGCTCGTCCGGCGTAGTCCAGCGTACCCAGGCCAATTGGGAATCTCCGTCCGGGTAGTAGACATTGCTGACCGTATAGGTCGTCCCATCAATATGGAACCGTACAGTGACTGGATTATCCGGATCGCTCTGGCCCCCGCTGACCTCTACTGCCGTGATGACCTCGGTATTGGTCCGGTATTCATAGTCATAGGCGCTGATTTCCGGCTCCTCCGGCTGCTCCTCAAAGCGGACGATGCCAAGGCCCAAAGAAGACTTGATGTCCGAGTTGGACACATTCTTATTGGTGGGACCAGACCAGGCGGGGTAGCCCAAATCCGGTGTTTCCAGGAACATGGACAGCGGGAGGTTTTTAGCGGTCAGCGATCCCATCCAATAGCGGAGCTGGCCTCCAACCACCTCGTCATAGAGGGCGGCCTCTGTCGCTGTTGTGGCGATCATGACGCCCTCGAATTTATAGTAGGCGATGGGTTCCAGCAGAATTTTGTACTCACCACCAATGAGTGTGTCATAATCCATGCCGGTATGATTTGCAACAAGCTGTACCAAGAACTCAGAGCAGAAATACTTTTTGATAGCCTCGATGTTATTTCTTCCATTCGTGCTTATAACACGAGGAATCGTTTGTGGTGGGACAATACAAGCATATCCACCTTGTACCGGCGATAGGGCTGTTCCTCCGTTGTATTGAATCTTACTCACTTTTCCAAAGTGATAAATAGATGATGCAGGCGGCTTATTTGTCAAATCAATGGGCGCTGACACTACAGCGTGGTCGCTGGAACGCACGATGGTCACCCGAACGCCTTCATTTCCAGGATTCCAACTACCATGGCTGGTGGCGTCTCCCATGTTCCCGCCACCACCATCAATATTACCAGACCCGCCGGTTCCATCTGTAGCATAGACTTGTACACAAGTAAAGGAAAATATCAGTGTGATGGCCAGAAACAGGTTAAAGAGTCGTTTCACTTGTTCTCCTTTCCCGCATAATAAAAAGCACAGCCGAAGCTGTGCTTTTCGTCGATGCGATGCTATTTTATCCCATTATACCAACCTGCATATTAATATCTCCATCGCTGTGGCCTTCAGTCACCTGATTTTCTCCCGCATTGGGGACATTGTCGAAACCAGGCAGGCCGCCACTGGTGTTGGTGGAGGGCTGTTCAGGGGGAGGCGTCACATTGTTGTGATCCTGCGGTTCAGGGGTACCCTCGACCGGAGTCCCATCCGGCGTCTTGGTGGGGTCCTTCAGTTCATCCTCTGTATATTCCGGTTTGACCGGGTCCGGCTGAATGGTCTGCTCTGTGCCGGTAAAATCCGCGCCGTTTCCATCATCGGTGTTGGTACTGGCATCCGGGGTTTCCGGGTTAACGTTCACATCATCTCCCGGCTCCTGGTCATCCCCGGATTCTGCGGGAGGCGGGGTACTGCTGTCCGGGTCCACCACTACATCGCCCTGCTGGGAGCTGCTGGGCGGGAGCGGGTCATCGGTGACCTTGTCTTTGCTGAAGCTGCTCGCGATCACAGCGACCAGGATCGCACAGACCACAAGACATCCGGCCACGGTCAGCCATTTCTTGGTGTTGTTCTTCATCGTCTGGATTCCTCCTTTTTCTGTTGGTGATACTTTCTTGGGCCTGCCTGCACATAGCTCCAGGCGGTTAAAATAATTGGTATCCGATATCTTTTGCTTTCATTTTCCTATACCGCCCAGCCTTTGTCAACACGAACCCTACCACATGCATGGGAAGAAGTCTATTAGAACAATAGAAAACTTTTTGAAAACTGTGTTAAAACCGAGGGGTATAGCCAGCACTGACCTGCACTGTCATCCGCATGGGCGGGAGAAGCTCCCCGCCAAAGGACACCGGAACCTCCAGCTCAATCTCACAGTCCGCAAGAAAACGGTCGCCGGCGCTGTCGCCAGAGGCGAACGGCGCGTTGCGGATCTCCACGTCAAGGCCCCAGACCCGGAACTCCATATCTCCATCGTCTGTGTACTGGGTATGGTAGCCGCCCCGGTAGGTCAGCCCAAGAATATCGTCCAGCCGTCCATAGATGTCACCGTAGTCCAGAGATTCCTCAAAATCCCCGGAAAGCGGCTGGTAGGCGCCGGAGTAGCCCTCCCGGACTCCATGGTACACATCGTCATAGTTGTCGTTGACGGTGGAGATCACGGCCTCCTGTACCGCATCCCGGACACCCTGGGCCACGATGAGCAGGCGGAAATACTCGCTGATGCAGCACATCAGCATCACCAGCACCAGCACAATGGCAATGATCAGGGGAAAGGCCACGCCGCGCTGGTCTTTCAAAATCTGCCGGAGTCTGTTCATTTCCAGTACACCTCCGACTTTCCTGTGGCATCTGCCCACAGAGTGATGGGAAAACTGCCAAAGCCAGCAAAAAGGCCGAGGTCGATCTCATAGGTGAGAGTGACCGAAACCTCCTCGTTGAGCTGAATGTGGCCGGTATCGCTCCATTCAATCTCCGGGTCCAGGCCGGTCTGCTCCCGCAGGGCCTGTTCCCGGCGGTCAGTCTCCGATCCGACCCTGCCGGCGATTTCCGCCTCCCGCACCAGTTCAGTTGCAAAGGTATCGAGCTGCTGTTTGGCAATAAAGGCTGGGAGGACCTGCACTGCCAGCGCAATCACCAGCATGGCGCAGAGCACCAGGACGCACACATCGATGTATCCCTCTCCGCGTCGGGATCTCAAAATCTGTTTCAGCACATGGTCACCTCCATCCCGACATTACTTTGTTCCAATTCGGAATGATCACTGATGATATACCACGCTCCCTCATGGTAATTGCAGTTTGCGATTACCTGGGGGAGAAGTTCTTCCGCAGGCATCTCCCGGTCGTATCCTGGGCATCCCGGATGGCCGGACATGCTTTGTCCTGTCAGCAGTTCAGCCGCCTGTGCCACAGTCAGATCCACATATCCGCCAGGGGTCATCAGGTGAAATGCTTCCCCTGGATGAGCGGCGATAAAATCTTGAACGGTAAGTGGCTGCTTCTTCAACGAGTCTTGCATATAGTCCATTTGGCGCCTCCTCTCTTAAAACATCCCGTCCAGGGAGTGGATGATTTCATAGATGATGATGGCCAGATAGGTCACCAGGAAGCACATGAGCAGGACAAAGGAGAATACACGGATCTTAGGCGGGATCTTCATGGCCTTTGCCTTGAGCCGCTGGAGTTCCAACTGCTTCATATCGTGGCTGAGCATCTGAAAGTAGTGGACTCCGTTGTCGCCTCGCAGCACGCCGATGAGTCCGCGGACAATGTCCGAAAGGAGGGGCGAATTAAACCTGGCCTCAAAGCGGGTCAGCGCCGCCTCATAGGAGCCGGAACGCATATCCGCAGTGAGGACATCCAGTTCAGCGGAGAAAACAGGACCGGAGTTCTGCTTGTAATGCTCGATCATGCTCAACACATCCCGGCTGGCGGCCAGTTCTTGGGTGATGGTGGCCACGAACCGGGGCAGTTCCGCCTCAATCTCGTCCCTCTTGGCAGAGAGTTTTTCCTCCGCCCTGCGAATCTCTTTGAAATAAACCGCCACCGCCAGAAGAACAACTATCAGCGCCAACATTGGGAAAATCAACAGGCACGGAATCACCGCCAGTAGCACTACACCGGTCTTGACCATGGCAAAGGCGGTGTACTCCTCCGGTGTCATGTTCAGCCCAGCAGCGGCCAGCGTATTTTTCAGACGGCCCCGCTTATACTCATCCATATGGATGTGTGGGGCCAGCTTGATCGCCCAGCCCATGAGCAGGGCCTCCACACTGCGGGCCTGCTTCTTCTCCTGGCGGCCCACCGAGAGCATGGCACGCTGGGTGGCCAGACGGGGGACTCTGAGCAGATCGGCCATCAAAAGAAACATACCCAGTGCAAGGAATATGCCAAATAAAAACAGAAGGAAAGTCATGGTTGTTTTGTTCACCTCCACATAAAAACAGAGCCGGTTAGATGTGTACCGGCTCTGCTTTTCTTCTTATGCTGTATTACAAGGCACTCTTTCTATGGCATTATTTCATCACATCTAACTCCGCAACAAATGACGGATCAAAGTCATCCCGCCAGTTTCGATAGTCAGGATACAGTCCCAAACCCTTTCGGATGAGTTCCCGGTTTTCCGGGGTGTCAATATAGATACCGTCCGGAATGCCGTCCATTCCATAGATGAGCCGGACCCCATCCTGCTCCGTTGCCTTTGCTGCTTCAAAATCTCCATCATAGAGCGCCATGTCATCGATGCGTTCTACATGGAGGGCCTCCGGAATATAGGAACCATGGTTGATCGTTGCGGTAATAAAATATCCCTTTTCCTGGTTACTGATGAGGATCACCTCCGATACTCAATGGGCTGGGTCAGCTTGATGACCGCTGCGGTGCTGATGAACATCACAGCGGCAATGGCTGCCAACAGCGCCTGCCCCAGCGGGGTGTGCATCAGAACATCGTACCAGTCCTGATTGAGCCAGTACAACAGCGGGATATTGCCGATGACCAGCACCTGCATGGTGATAAACTCCTTGCGGGGCTCAAACACCAGATTCTCCAGCTCACCGTTGACGATCCGCATATCGGAGAGTTTAGCCACGATGGGAGTCAGGATGGTCTTGAGCCCCCGGTCGTGTCGGCAGGTCAGCAGAGCGGCCACCCACTCCCGAAACACGGCGTTGTCGATCTTCGTCCCCATGTCCTGGAGGGCGGCGTCCACATCGGGGTCCACCAGCTTGATCCGGGTGAGAAACTCCACAAACACACTCCGGACGGGTGGGTTGAGATAGTCAATGTTTTCCTCCACTGCCGTCTGGATGTCCTCATTGCGGAGATAAGCTGTGGTGATGATAGAGAGGGCGGTTTCCAGTTCAGCGGCGATGTTCTTTTTGTAGTGATTTGCGGTCAGACGGATAAACCAAAACGGCACGAACATCATGCCCACCGCCAGCACCGGCACCAGGAAGAGGTTGCCCAGCGTCAGGGCGAAGGTGGCCCCTACCAGAAAAAGAAGCAGGGACAGGGCGCACATCATGGGAAACTTGGCGGCCCGGCCAGTCATCCGCAGAATGGTCTGTGTCTCCTCGATTTCCCGGCGCAGAAAGGATTTCTTTTTGCGCCGTGTACTCTCATTAACCTCCGACCGGATGCTTTTGGGCTTACTGGTGATTCTGCGGAACACCCCTTCAGTGAAGTCCATAGGGGAGATGCGTAAAAGGACAAAACAACCTGTGATCAGCCCTATACAGGCAATCAACTGGATCAGATTCATACAGATTCGCCTCCTTCCTTGCCGGTTTCAGGTTTGGCAGGCGGCTTGGACTGTGCGCTCCTGGTCTTCGGAGCGGGCGTTGCCTGTCCTGCCTTTGCCGGACTGGAGCCTGACTTACCCTTAGAGGGAGCGGACTTTTTGCCCACGAGTTGGGCCAGCACCTCCTGCGGCATACCATTGTCGATGAACCGCTTCTGCAGGCTTTCCGAGATGGGGTTGACCGCCTCGTGGCGGCCCTTAATACGGTATTTGCCGTCCTCCAACCGGTTTTCTTCGATTTTGAAGTGATAAAGGGTGTTGTACCGGCGCTCCCCAGTGGGCAGGATCTCACACTCCATGATCTCCATGATTTTACGGCTCTTATCCTCCAGCTGCTTGGCGAACACCACGATGGGGAATGCCTCGGTGACCAGATCCATGAGGGTATCGTCGGCCATCTCGTGCTTACGCTTGCAGAGGGTGACCATACGCCGCCATGTAGCCTGGGATGAGTTGGAATGAATGGTGGTCAACACGCCGTGGCCAGTACGGGCGGCCTCCTGTGCGGCATACGCCTCCGCAGACCGCATCTCGCCCACACAGATGATGTCGGGGTGGTACCGCAGGGCCATGTCCAGCAGCATATCCTGATCGATATTCTGCTTGGCGTTCTCGCTCTCACGGGTGATGGTGTGGATGACGCTGTTGCACACCCGGCCATCTTTCTCCCGCACCAGGTCCAGCTCACGGGAGCCGTTCTCGATGGTGAAAATACGCTTGTTGTCCGGGATGGTGGTCAGGAGCCAGCCTGCCACCGTAGTCTTGCCGGAGCCGGTAGCCCCGGCCACACAGACGGAAACGCCGTACCGCAGGCAGGCGGCCAGAAAGTCCAGCATGGGGCCGGTGGCCGTGCCGCCCTTCACGAAGTCCTCCTTCTGCATATTCTGCGGGTTGACGATACGGATGGAGGCGGTGACGCCCACATCCTCGTCCACCAGAGGGGTCTTGAGGACCGCGATGCGGATGTTTTTCGAGAGGTGACCCAGAACGGCGGGGCTGGCGTTGTCCAGCACCATGCCGCTGACATGGAGCATGCGGCGGATCACATTGACAGCGTGTTCGGGGCTGTCGAAGTGTTCCTCCAGCTTGACCGTTTCACCGTTGGCGTACAGCACCTCGATGTCCCGCCAGGAGTTCACATTGATCTCCTCGATGCCGGTCCCGAAGATGTACTTGGTGAGCAGACCGAACTCGGCCATCTCCGTGTAGAGAGCGTCCACCAGCTGGTCGCCGGAATAGCCTTTGACCGCGATGCGCCGGTCCTGCACATATTTGGTGATGTACCGTTTGATCTGGGCCTTGGCGTCTTCATCGCCGCCCTCGGTGATGAGGGCGGAATACTTGCCAGAGATATATTCCTGCACATCCTGCAGGACGGTGTTGAAGTCCTGCCCTTCATTCTCCGGGGAGAAGAAGAGAGAATGCGCCCGGTAGCCGCCTGCCGACTCTGTATTCAGGGACCGCCTGGGGAGATCCTCCGCCATATCCACGCTATCTGTGGGCTCAGGTTCAACCCCTGTCCCATCATCAGCTGGGGTGTGACGCAGCGGCTCATCCGCGGGCTGGGGTTCTCCAACGCCGGCTTCATGCTGATTCTGACCCATATTGCCGCTTACCGGGCAGTCCGGGCCGAAATAGAGGGGGAGTTCTTTCTTCCGCCCGTCCGGACCTGTCGTGATATGCGTCGCAGTGGGTTTCTCCGCAGACGCTTTGGGAGCGAACAGGGACTGACTTCGCTTCTCGCCTAACACCCAAACACCTCCCTGGCAATCTTCTCGATCTCCTTGCGGAATACCCGGCTGTCCTTCATGGATAGGTCCGCCAGCAGGTTGCCGGCCAGATACTGTCCCTCCAGTTCCGCCGAATGGGGCAGCGTGAAGGCCACTGTCCCCAGCGCCTGACTCATGTGATCCCCGGCCTGCTGGGGCTTTACATTGCTGGCGGTCTTGTACTGCTTGTCCGCGTCCCATTTGGCATCCCGCAGGAGGGGAAGTTGGCTGGACAGGTAGCTGATGCTCTTGAGGTCGGCGTTGGCCAGCCGCAGGACGGAATCTGCCTCCATGAGCGCCACAGCGGAGAGGATGTCGTTGGCGATGTAACTGCCGCAGTCAATGACCACATAGGGAGCGATCTCCCGCAGGCAGTCGATGAGCTCCCGCGCCTGCACCTCGTTGTAAGGCGGGTAGGTGTACTCATTCTCTCCCTTGAGCATCCCCAGCATGGTGAGGTAACCCAGGCGTTTGTGGGTGACCAGGTTGTTCTTGACCAGATTCTCCGACACATGGGCGGCGGCCAACACGCTCCCGAGGGAACGCTCGCACTCCAGATCTGCCGCCGGGCAGATACAGGGAAGCATTGGGGCTGTCATGTCGCAGAGAAGGAGGATCACATTCCGGCGCTTGTCGGCCAGATACTTGGCCAGCCGCACGGCCACGGTGGTCTTGCCGCTGCCGGGGCTGCCCCACACCGCCAGCACCCCGCCGCTCTGGTCCTCCTGCTCACAGGCGTCCTCCTGGCCACTTCCTCGGGAAAAAATACCCGCTTTCTTGAAGTTCAGCATCAGGCCACCTCCTCGGGTTTCGCGGGCGCCTCCGTTTCTGTGGTTTCGCTGGGATCAGCGGCAAGTTCGGACTCTGCGGGATTCTCCTGTGTCTCCTCCTCGGGATCAGGTTCCGGGGGATACAGCTCCAGAATGATTTCGTCCTGAGCGGTCAGAAACTTGTCGGCATTCTCCCGGTCGCCCCGGTAGACCAGCGCCAGATGGATGGTGCCTTCGGCCTCCAGCTCGGCCAGCACCTTGGCCTGCTCCGGAGATACCAGCAGGGTGACGGTATCGGGCAGTTCCTTGTCGTCCTCCTCGTCCACAGGCTCACCGGTGTTGGCGTCATAGCCGGAGGAGGCGGTGACGCTGATGATCTCCACATACTGCAGCTCAGCGGGGACAACAGTCTGCCCCTGCTGCTTGTAGTCCGGGGCGATCACCGACACGATATCGCCGCTCTGCAGCTTGCCGGAGAGTCCCTCCGCAAAACTTTTGATGGACACGGAGATGGCCTGCTGGCTCCCGTCCAGGCTGTACAGGTAGGCGTTTTCCGCTGCTGGGGCGTCTGAGAGTTTGGAAGGGATGATATAGTCGCCCACAGCCAGATCCGCAGTAGCGTATTTACCCACAGCGCTCTCTTTCTGCCGCAGGACATCCTCTGGGAGATTATAGCCGCCCACCTCCACGGTCTGGACCATGCTCTCGGTGATCTCATCCCCGACCCGGATGGGCTGAACCACACGCACAATTTCGGCCTTCTGGCTGACACTCTGGTTGAACAGCGGGGTCAGACCGAAGCAGATCAGCAGGGAGAGCAGGATGCAGATTACACCGACCACGGTGCGATTTTTCAAAAAACTCATACTGGCATTTCCTCCTTGATTTCATGTTGGGCCGGAAAGTCCGGGCATTACGCCCGGACCGATCTGGCCCTTCTGCTCCGCTTCAGCCGGGGCAGAAGAATGGCGGCCACCGTCAGGGGCAGGGTCACGCCAACGATGGTGAGCACAGTCTTTCTCGTTACATGGAACTTCTTCATAGCAGTCAACCTCCAAAACAGTATAGTGCGGCAAAGCCGATGGATAAAAACGGTCCCAGCGGCAGCGCCGCCCGTGTCATTGCGGGTAGCGGATGATGAATGAATTTTTGAAATAGCATGGCGGCACAGAAATACAGCACCGCCAGCAGCAGACCCAGCGCCATCCCCCAGATCCCCCGCCAAAAGCCCAGCACGAAGCCGGCCGCAGCAGTGAGTTTGATGTCGCCGCCGCCCATGCACTCCGGCCGGATCAAGGCGGCAATCAGCAAGGGCAGAGCCGCCAGCACTCCAAAAAACTGGGCGGGGCTGAAGGAGATCAGCCCCGCCGCAGCGGTTAAAAGGCAGAGAAAATCAGGAATCGTGCGCTCACGGCAGTCCACCGCGGAGGCGGCAGTCAGTGCCGTGAGGAACAAGAGTGCCCGCACCGGGTATCAGCCCTTGTAGTCAAACATTTCCTCTACACGCTCGGTCACGGTGGGCAGGACGGTGTCCCCGAACAGAGTGTAGAGGCCAGCCAGGAGCAGGGCGCCCAGCACCACGGCAATCAGGATCTTGATGGCGGTGTCGATGTAGCCCTCGCCGCGAGTGTTGCAGAGAGGGGCGGACAGGTGGGTACGGGCGCAGGTCATGGCGCAGTGGGCCTTGCAGGTCATGGTCTTCACGGTGTTGGACATCTTGTTGAACATCTTCTTCATAGAGAGTTCCTCCTCAAAATTTAAAATTGTTGATTGTTGTGTGGTCACTGGGTCACATACCCATCTTCTGAGCCTGCTGTGCCGTGGGGTCCGGCGCGGACTGGGGAGAGCGGTTCATCCCCTGCGTCAGTGCCTGCTGGTAGGCGGTCACGACAGCCGATTCCAGTTCGGCGCGTGCCTCCCGTGTGTACGGAAAACAGATGTCCTTGATTTCACCCTTGCTGTTGATCTGTCCGGGCATGGATACAAACAGCCCATTGCTGCCCTCCATGAGCTTGACGCCCCGGACGGCAAAACAGCCGTTGATGTTCAGCGATGCGGTGGCCCGGCAGGGACCGTCAAACTGGATAGAGTGGATACGGACATCATACTGCATGGGAAGGACGGGAGTATCCTGCTGGGAAACCTCTCCCTGGGGATTTTCACTTGTGGTCTGCGCTTTTGCCATGGTGTGTTCCTCCTTTTCTGAATATAAAAAATGAGCGGCCCTGCCGCTCTGGGGTCACAAGGTCATGTTCATGCCCGGTTCCTGCTCCGGGGTCTCCAACTGGACCGGAACGATGGATGTGCGGTCCACATAGTAGAACTCACTGCCGGAATCGTCGTAGAGCTCGATGAGGTCTGAGATGGCCAGCGGCTGTCCGTCGTTGCCCAGGGGCCTGCGGCAGAACACCTCCCAGATTCCATCCAGGCTGTTGGTGCTGACAGCGCCGTCAAACACCACCTGGTAACGGGCAAGATCCGGCCCACCATATTCGCCGCTCATACGGTCCAAGCCAATAAAGCGCATGGTGAGGGGAGCCGTTGGCCCGAGTTGCCAGATGCGGCAGGATTTCAGGGTTTGGCTGCTGTCCGCCGCATGGTATCCGCCGCTGGACAGGCGGTCATAGACGCCATCCGTCCACTGGACGGCCAGACCCTTTTTTGCCAGCCAGTCCTCCAACTCCTCACGGCGGAACATAGAGTCCGCCACCACTCCCTGTTCTGTCCTGTAGCCCACTGGATTTCCATAGTAGAGCAGACATCGGTTTTTCATTTCCACACTTCGCATGGCGGCACATCTCCTTTCTGCGGTTAAGTCATGTCCATCCCTCCCATACCCGCGTTCTGCCCTTGAAGCTGAAGCTCCTCCAGTTTCTCTCTGGCCCAGCCGGGGAGGAATTCCTCTTTCAGAACGCCGGTGAAATCTGTGCGGTTCCATCTGGTCTGCTCTCCATCGCCCAGGCAGGTACAGCGGATGGAACGGCCGATGGCATTGGGCCTGCATCCAAAGCCATCATGGACCAGCCAGAGCTGGTTCTGGGGCGTCCAGCAGGACTCCTTGAGGGTGTCTGGACTGAGCACCAACACCCGGCCCTCATAGTCCAGAGATTCATAGGAGTTGGGTTCGCAGTGCTCCGGCCCAAATAGTTCCAGCTTGCCGTATGCCTCCCTCACTTGACTGATAAATGCGTCCAGATACGCCAGGGCGGTGTCCACTTCAAAATAACGGTTATGGGCATCATCGGGTGGGACATAGACTTTCTTTTGCCATTCCTGGTTTTCCGCGCTGAGCTGCTCCTTGTAAGGCCCCAGCCTTTCTATCGTGTTGGCCAGGACGAAATTGGTCCGCTTGAAGCCCCACCGTTTCAGCACCATTTGGGATGCTTCCGGCTTTAATGCGCTGCGGCCGTCGCCATAGACGCGGATGACGGCTTCGATGTCCCGCGCACAGGATACATTGGCGTGGAAACTTGCATCCCAGAGCGCAGCTTCTCCAAGTCTGTGGGCCTCTGACTGTGAGCCGGGATAGAGGTAGATATCCTGTTCCATCTTGCCTCCTTTACGGCAGGCGCCATTTGCCCGCTGGGGGGATTGTCAGCGGGCTGATGCCCAGCTCATTGAGCAGGCAGCAAAGCTCCACCGAAAGCTCCCGCAGTTCCTCCGTTGAGGGGACGATGATGAGCGCTCCATCCGCGGCCAGAACCGCGACTTCTTCTCCCACGGGGATAGATGCCTCGGATAACAGTGCGGCGGGCAGATTGAGTTCCATACCGCTGCTGGTGTATCCGGTACACTCAGCGTCGTCACAGGCTCTGGTCACCAGGAGGCTGTTTGCGTCACAGTCGCAGATGTACTGGTTCGCTGGGGTGGTGATGGGAACTTCTTCCCCCGGCTCATAGCCCATTCCGCGCATGAAAAATGCAGGCAGGGTCAGAGACCCGTCTACACCGACCCGAACCGTTGTATGGATCTTACTCATCGCCGTGTTCCTCCTGCCCATTGCATGCGGTGCGTTCTCCGTAGATGAGATTCCCCACCATCAGCTGTTCCTCCAGCTCGCCCAGGCAGATTCCGGCTTCACCCAGCATCTCCAGCAGGTAGGGAGGCACATCCCGCAGGTCATGGTCATATCCGGCCTCGGCAATGGTGACGGTCTTTTCTTCGTCATCCACATAGACGCAGAGCTTGGCCCCGGCAGGGATGCCGGCTTCTTCCCGCAGGTAGTCTGGCAGTTCCAGCATGCCGTCCTCCAGATCATCGAATGGGCAGCCATCCTCGCAGTCATCACAGGTGCCACAGACTCTGGCCAGATGGACGGTGAGCTCCGTGGCCAGCCGGTGCAGGGCATCCATCGCCTGGATCAGTTCCATGGTGGTCATTTGCTTTTTCAGAATGACCACCGCGCTGTCCAGCGTGTGGATCTCGACCTTTTCTCCGCCCTCAAAGCCACTGATCTTGAACGCCCCGCCGGGAATCAAAAGAGTACCATTGTTTATCTGTTTGTTGAATTTCATCATCTTCTCCTTATTACATTGAAATTGTAGAACGGGCTGGATTGGATGCTCCCGGCCATTCCTGTCCTTGTTGGGTAGCCAGCCCGTCCCGGAAGGCTGTCAGATCTTCTCCTGTCGGCGTATAGCGCCTTGCTTCAAGGGCGGCCATCAGCGCATAGGTCTGGCCAACCTCGGACAGCAGTGCCCGAAGATCGTCCGCAACCATATCCGTCCCCATCCGGCGGAGCTGCGCAGTAAAGGTGATTCGGTAATGCGGCTGGCCGGGGATGCTGTCGATCCGCATATCCATTCCCAAGTTGGAATCGTGTTGCGGGCGGATATAGACCTGACCCACTACGCTGGGGCAGACCTGAAGGCGGCCCTGACTCATTTCCTCAATCAGCTGAGCCGCCTGCTGGAGCTTTTCCAGTTCAGAGAGCTGTTCATCCAATTGCCTCACCCCCGTTCCAGTCAAACAGCGTCATTTGAGAGGGAATCGCCCGGCTCCGCTCCCGCAGGTCATAGTTGGCGATAAGCAGTTCCGGGAACTGAGCCCCATTGTCGTACCTCTGCTTGATGTTGTTGATACGGGTGGTTTCCATGAGGTAGATGCCTGGCCTGTCGTACAGCCCGCGGACAAAGGCGTCGTCGTTGTAGGAGAGCAGGAATTTGCCCTCGATCCGCATCAGGGCGTCCCGCAGGCGGATGTGGTCGGCTTCGGTGAAACCGTCTTCACCAATGTTCTGGTAATACCCCTCGGTGGCATGGTAGGGCGGGTCGAGATAGAAAAAGCTCACTGGCCGGTCATATTGACGGAGCAGTTTTTCAAAGTCCTTGTTCTCAATAACCACCTTGGCAAGCCTCCGGTGGGCCTGCTCGATGAGCGGAAAGTTGCTCCGCATATCGTGGGGCTGGCTGCCAAAACTGGTCAGCCCGGAGGCGTAGCTGTAGCGGATGAGCTGATAGAACCATGCCGCCCGTTGGACATCGCTGGCGGGGCTGTCCCGCGCCAAGGCGGAGCGGATGCGGTCAAAGTCCTCCCGTGCGTTGAGTACATACCGCAGAGCCTCCATCAGCTCCTCCGGTTTGTCCCGCACACAGCGGTACAGGTTGACCAACAGGCCGTTGAAGTCATTGTAGACCTCAAAGTCGTTGCCGGGAGGCTTGTGGAACAGTACCCAGCCCCCGCCGCCGAACACCTCAATGTACCGCTCATAGTAGAGGGGGAACAGCCGGACGATCAACTCCCGCAGGGCTTTCTTGCCCCCAATCCAGGACATGAAACTGTTCAGGGCGTATCACCCCCATCCAGCGGCAGGCGGGTCTGTGCGGTATCCTCTCGCTCCAGAGTCCGATCCAGTCCCCGGATGGCGGCCGCGATTCCGCTGATCCGCCTGGTCAGATGGGCGATGGTGGCCCGCACCTCCTGGTCCGTGGCGGCATAGAAGTAGCCACTCCCGTTGCTGGCGATGGGGACGCCGTCCCGCCGCAGGGCATTGACCATGTGTCGAACCTGAATCCCTTTGATGCCGAAGGTCAGTTCCAACTCCCGACTGGTGGCGGCGTTGAGAGTTCCCATGTGGTACTGCTCCAGATATTCCGCCAGCCGTTCTTTCTCCATGAATGCCTCCTTTCCGGTCCTGTTTTCCGAAAAAGGGCATAAAAAAGAAGGGGCCGTTTTCCCCCTTCGGAAAACGGCCCCTTGTGTCATATTCTATATCCTGTTTTTACTTCATCGAATCACCCCCAGCTCCCGCAGCGGACAGATGCGGTTTTTGTGACTTGGCAATAGATCGGCTATATTGACAGAGCGGGACTGTGGTGCTCAGGCTGGCTATACTCATACCGGCGCTCTCCGCCGTTCCAGGCTACATAGCCGTGGTCGGTGGTCGAGAGGCCATATTGACCCATATTGGCCTCTGCGTAGGCAGCCCCGTCAAAGGCGTCTGTTATCAGTCTGCTGGGCGGGATCACGCCGTTTCGGACCGCAAGTTCCCGCCCGTATGCGGCCAAGTCCATGCCGCGGGGGAAGAACTCATAGTGCTGGAGATTCTGGGCGAGATCCAGAGCCAAATCCAGCCGGTGGCAGTCCTCCAGCTCCAGCACCGCCTGCCATTTGTCCAACCAGTGGGGTGCCCCCTGACCCTGTTCCGCCCAAACATAACCGAAGTCAATGGCATGGCGAACCAGTTCGCTGGCTGAGTCGTACTGGTCGAGAATACCCGTCAGCTGGGGCAGGCAGCAGTCCACCTCCAGTGCGATGCACTCGCTGAGGCTCTCTGCCTGCAGCGAGTCCAGCCCCAGCAGGAGTTCGTCCGGATGGTTTGAGTCGATATACTCGCCGGAATCCGGGAAGCCAACCCAAATCCCCTCCATATTGCTCCGGCTGGCCAGTTTAACTCGTATGGCATAGTCACCGGCGACCGGCTGGAGGGTGGGATCTTCCTCTACGAAGGGATCTGCCAGTTTGATGTTCCGCACATAGTGACCGTTACAAAAGGCTCCATTCTGCGACTGGTGGTAGGCGGTCCCCAAATGCTCCGCATTCAGGAATGGACGGGCGGCATCCGAGGAACACTCTATGCTCTCCATGACAAATTTTCCAAGCGCGGCCTCGTCTCCCGCGCCATAGAAGAGGTCGTAACAGTCCAGTTGGGACGCAATCCGCATCACATGGCCGATCTCTTGGGGCTTCTCCAACTCCATCGCCCCTTGGAACAGGATCTTTTCTTTCTCTGTCATATTGGAAAAGCGCCGCTCCAGCCAGTCATGCTCCGATTTTGTAACATAGAAGCCGTCCATCTTGTCAAAGAGGGCGGCGTTTTGATCTGACATCGCTCACATCATCTCCAGTCCTTGTCCTATTTCCTGTTCCGGCTGAAATACCGGGAGAGGCTGGCCGTCCTTTCTGCGGATCAGACCATACTCTGTGATAACCCCCAGCCGGTCATCCAGCATCTTCTGGCCGATCTGGGCCGCCTGCGGGGTCTGGAACAGCTCCTCTGGTAAAGCAGAATACTTCTCACGGAACATCACCTCCGCATAGCCCCAGGTCTGCGCTACCTCGGGACGGAGTTCGTACTGGTCAATCTCGCCCATCAACCGTGTGGCGTCCTGCAGACTGGGGTGGTCAACCACGGATAAAAGCGCCTTATACTTGACCATATCCGATTCGGGCCACTCCCGTTCTATTTGAGCCAACCGCTTGGCAAATTCGTCGGCCTGTTCAATGCCATCCTCATCGTCGATAGCGTTGTTGATAGCATCCCGCAGGAAGGGGATCAGGCAATCCACACAGCGGAATGCACATTCATCCACTGAGGCGGCATCTACTTTTTCCACCGCTCTCCATATACCGGCATCCGCTGCGGGAAGATTCAGCACTGCGGTTTTGTCGTTATCATAGCTTGGGTCATTGAAAAATCCCTTACGCACCTCCAGCACCACCGGAGCATCGGAGCGATGGAAGCAAGCCGTTTCATTGGACTGGCACACATAGATGTCCTTGATTTCTCCACCCAGTTCCGCATAGCCGAAGTCGGTGAACACGCCGCCATGATCCTCCTGATGCTGTTCTCCCAGCAGTTCCAGCAGTCTTTCCCGAAAGCCGCTGCCCTCCTCTGTGGTGTCAAGCAGAGCCATAGCCTCATTTGAGAGCATTTCATTTGCGTATAAAAACGCCCCCAGTTCTTCATGATTGGAAACTCGGGGCGCAAAACAGCAGATATCGGTATTGTAGGTCAGGTTAATCAATTGGTTCAGCGGAATGGGAGCGACGCGGTGATTCTGCTTGATTTTCAAAAGAGCATCCATCCCTTTTTTCTGATCCTCTGTCAGTGAGGCCAATCGCTGAGCAAACAGGTTTAGGTCGTATAGATTAGCATTCCACCCAATCATGGCATGCGTGAGGCCATTGTAATGGATGCAGGTTAGCTCATTTTTGCAGAAGCTACCGTCTTTGATTCTCGCCTTTTGGAGTGCGTCGCTGAACTCCGCAAAGGATGCTGGCATTTTCATTACCGTGGCCGTCTCATAAGATTTAGGTCCGCTGTTGCTGATCTCCACCTCGAAAATTGTCTTATCCAAGAGTAATCCCTCCCTGTGTAGACTCTTGCTCAGGAGCCTCGGGCGGTTCCATGTCTGAGTGAACTTCGTTCACAGTTTCCAATATGGATTCCAAGTCTCTTTTCCGAGAAATATTCGCAAAATCCACGGAGCGGCAGTATACTTCGCCATCCTTTCCCACAGAGCACTGTGTCTGCTCTTTGCCCCGCATCTTTTTCGATTTCACTGCCAGGCATCCGTCATCGGCAATTCGTGAGGAGAAGCCCTTTTCCTTTAACCGCTCCGACAATACCGAAAAAAACTGCCGCGTTCTCCCATCAAGATCCATTTTATACGCCTCTTTCTATAAACTCATTCCCTGCATCTCAATATCTTCTGCAGGAGCGGAAGGGGCCTCATAGAGTGTGCTTCGGCCATAAGCGATGCGGATGATATCCTCTGCGGAGTAGTCGGAGCCAGCGCCAAAAAGATGCCTGAACTGCAGGCGGTCTGACGGAGCAATGTACCATGTGGAATACTGAGACTTCAGCCCTTTCAGGGATTCAGCCGATGTTTTGAAGGTCAGTTCCACTCCGTCCTTCTGTACCGTGACATTGACCGTCTTTGCGCCACTTTTTTGGAGGGCATCTGTAATCGCCCGCATCCGATAGACCGGTGCATCGCTGTCCTGGCTGAGCATCTGATACTCTGCCAGCAACGCATCCTTCTTTAGAAACTGCGCCAGAAATTCCTCCTGGTTGTCCCGCATGTACTGTTCCGCAGTTGTTTTTATATAATCCTCCGGGGATTTGAGGTAGGAGAGCAGGGTGTCTTCTGTCAAGGATGTATAATACTCACTGTGAAACTGTACATCGGGTTTCTCCCCAGAAAAAACGAGGGAAGCTGCCTCCCGCCCTGCCTCGGTTCCCTTGTAATACCGGTATGAATTGATATTCCTCTCACTGGTGAGTTCCCTGACAGAGAGGCGGCTTCGGTCATTGGAAATGGCCGCCTCAACATAGCGGTCGACCTCCTGAGCGATGCGCTTCCCAAACGCCGTAGAATCCTGGCATTCTTCTTCCGTCAGTCCGGAGACAAAGTCGGGAAGGGGGTCATCCAGAAGATGGAGCGCTTGGTGTTGCCGGTCGTACAGGCCGCAGAACTCCAAACGGTCGCTCCAGCTGATCCTCTCTCCATAAAATGTTTCGCATCCAAAGAGGTAATCAATCTCTGGCGTTGCGGGAACTTTCACTACTGAGCCCAAATGCTTGCCCTTTTGCAGAACTAAAACCGGCGCAGCGGCATTTTCCAGCCACTCTTGAAACTCCTGCCGGGGGAGTGGAGCCTGCCTTTGCTGTGACATTATAAAATCCTCCTATTTTACTGTTTCTGCTCAAAGTTTGCACAACTTGTCTGTCCCGAGTACGATTCTTCATAGCGTTTGGGGTCAGCACCGGGTACATCCCACCCAGCCATACTGCCCACTTCCATAGCTTGCCGCTGGATGGGGGTGACGCCCAGGTTTTCATTCAGTTCGTCCGCCAGTTCCACATTCCGTTCTTTGTCGCCGGTATCCCAGTCGGAAGGGTAGTAGCCAGTTTCACCCCGTTTGATGCAGATGAGCTGTCCGGTGGTCCGCAGGGTGGAGAAGCACAGTTCCGGCAACCCCTCGGCCACCTTGGGGGCAAACCGTTCCTGTTCGGTCTGGATGCTCCAATCATCAGGCTGCCACAGATGGACATACAGCTCGCCGCCGTCCACCTCGATGGGGCGCTGCTCGAAGCCTTCGCCCCATCCGTCAGAGGCTTGTCCACCCAGGTACTCTTTTAAGATGGTAAGCTCTTCCGGAGTCAGCTCTCCGGCCACCCGGCACTCCGCTACGCCCCAGAGCTGGCGATCCCTGACCTCAACAGTAAACACCGCCGAGCGGACCTTGTGATCTACGCTGTCGTCCTCACCGTACCAGTGCATGAGGCCGCTCTCGCTTTCCTCTGGTACCCGGTTTTTTACCAGAGCGGACAGAATTTGTCCCTCATAATCCATGAGGGTGCGGCCATCCCACTCCTCACCGTCCTCTGACATATCCCCCCACTCGTCCCGTCTATAGAAGTCCGCTGTGAGCGGCATATACAATTTGAATGTCTGAGGCTCTGGCAGATAGACCGAGAATCGGTCTTCTCCCAGCACCAGAGCCAGGGTACATCCATTGTCCCACTTTACATGGAATTGCCCGGCATCGTCGATATAATCCAGTTTCCCGGTACTGCCGGGGGAAATAGGCCGGGGATTACCGCCTATCTCTGTGAGTTGGATGCGGGAATCCTTGGGGAACTGCTGCCGCAAGAAGTCCAGCCACTCTCTCGGTACGCTTTGCATTTACATCTCTCCCATTCTAATTCCAATATCCGGCTGATTTAATTGTTGATAGAGCCGTTCCATCGCCTCCGCCACCACGAGGTCCGACCGGAAGCTTTCCAGTTTTTCGTGATCCGTAAAGAATTGCTGTTCACCGCTCTGGAAATGAACAAAGTCCACTGTGGCGATACCGTCCTTAGTAACGCCCAGCCGTTTCTCACTGGCATTGCTGTCCTGGTAGATTTGGATCGCTTCCTCCAGAGTCAGATCTTGCCTGATTACCTCCTGCGGGGTATTGGTGTCCGTCATGACAAACCAAGCATAGGTGTGGGGAATGCTGGGATCTGCGGCTTTCCTAAGAGCCTGCTTCCCAGTTTCAGTCAGTCCATAGTTGCAGGTACGGCGTGAATTGTCCTCACCGGCAAAATCCAACAGGATATCGTCTACCGCTTTCTTGACCTCCGGATCGTCTGTCAGCGTTTCAAAGCGGAAGCCGGTTGTGCTGCGGAAGGGCAGTTCCTCCCGGATGGCCTGAAGCAACGCCGTGGAATCCGTGAACTCCTGCTGTTCGCCGCTGGCGAAGGTTACCCGACCCACCACAGGGTGTTCCTGTCGGTACATCTCCTGCTGGCAAAGATCATAACAATAGAGGTACCCCTGATACTCGCCGGGGAAGGGAGTACAGCGTAGGCAGAAACGGTAATTTTCTGTTTCCGCAATATAGCCATAACTTCTGCGGTCCTCTGTGATGGAGCCGCCATGCTGCCAGCAGTAGGCGTCCATGGCCCCCAGATTCTTCAGGAGTCCAGTCTGACGCAGGTCGTCCACAAATCGCTGCAGCACCTCTTTGAACTCCGGGGTGTTGAACCTATCCTCGTTATGGGGCCACCAGGTGTGCCAGAACTCCTTCTCACCATGGCCGAAATCCATGCGGAGGTGGCCTACAGTACCCAGTGCCTCGTCCAGCTTTTCTTCGGAATAGAACAGCCCCGCCTCATCCAGGGAGGCGGGGCGCAGTACAAACTCACGATTATCCTGGGGGTAGGCCAGATCATGCTCCTCGCAAAACTGCTCCAGCGTTAGTTCTTCTCCCAGCAGATAAAATGTGCCGTTGACCCGGCGCGAAGCAGTACCTTCATGCTTTAAAGGGATTGGAGAAAGTACGGTTCCTGCATGATAGTCAGCGGCATGATCCACCAGAGTGGTTTGAGTGCTGGGAGATTTATGTGTCCCCCGCAGGTCATAGCAGTACCACCCATCGGGAATGATATCCCGCTGAATCAGCCAGTTGGTGAACAGCACGGGTTTTCCAAGCAACTCTGCGTGTTGCATGGAGTCTGTCCAGATGTTAATGCTCATTTAATCCCTCCCATATTCACAGTGTTTTCCCACTCGTGCTGGTTCCACAGCGTATCCTGTATCTGCGTACAGGGATTAATGCATCTGCAGCCACTCTTGTACTTCAGGGAACGGATCACTGAGCTTTCGGAGCAGACCAAATTCGGTCCTTCTCACGCCATCCTCCCGCATATAAAAGTTGCCCATTGCTTCAAAATCCGTAAAGCCATCGAGGGTAGAGATCAGCTCCTCGTCCGCCCCGATCCGCTCCAGCACCTGCTTGCCGTATTCCTCCGGATCGTCCGGTACACGCTCGTAGTCATCCAGTTCGATGGAAAACCTCAAAGCCTCCTGGAGCGTTGCCGGCCGTTCCACCTCGAGGACAGAGAGGTACTTCAGCAATGCGCCATCCTCCTGATCCATTATCCGGATATTTTCCGCCAACTCGTCCAATTGCTCCAGTCTCAGATCCATCCCCTGCAGAGGAAGATATTCCCCCAGATAGGGCCGCAGGGCCTCCGCCCGAACGAGTTTCGCCATATTGAGGCTGTCCACTCCCAGAAGCTGTCTGGCGCTCTCCAATTGCTCAAAGGTCGCAGGCAGAATGATCTGCGCCGTTTCGCTCTGTACACGCACAGGGTAGGGGTTTTCCAGCCATATCCGAAAAACGCCGTCCAATCTCTCGTTCTCCAAAAGTTCAGGTGTCTTTTTCTGCACATAATTGCCGCTGGAATATGCTCCTCCATGCTTTTCCCGGTATTCAGCCCCCACACTGGCATAATTGATATAGGGCTTGAAGCGATCCGGAAATGGTGTGATCCCTTTGTTCACAAGGTAGATGCCCAATTCTGAATCAGACGACACATTGTTGACGAGCATATACTCATCCAGCCTGTCCGCCACAGTAAGGGCCCCCTCCAAGTTCCAGACACGCTCCGCATCCAATGCCCCGGAAAAGATGGCGACTTTCGCCGGAGAAAGTGCCTCTGTGCGTTCCGCCAGTTTTTGTAGTTTTTGAAACTGCTCCAAATCTTCTACATCCACATTGTACAGGCATCGGTAAAGGACCGGTACATTGCTACTCACATCCAGGATGGCGGTGGCTGTGGTATCGAGGCTGATTCTGTCCAGGGAGGCAAATGCCTCCCCAATCTCAGCGGGACTGGCGGGCAGTTGCAGACGGACAGTTTCTTTTCCTTTTCCCCGGCTCAGAGTCAACAGAATCATCGTTACATTCCTCCCATCTGAAATTCCTGTTCCCGCTGGTGCTGCTCTGCCGGACCGCCGGCCATCAGCTCCCCCAATGTCAATGTGCCACAGTAGGCCACATATCCTTTCTCCGTGAAGGCTCCTGTTTCCTTCTCCATACGGAGTTTGCCGTAACGCTCAAAATCATAGAACTCCTCCAGATTGGGGTCATATTCATAATGGCCGGAGTCCTGGATCATGTATCTGCCATATTCGGCGGGAGTGCGGACTTTGGGTGCAAACTCAAACAGCTCCAGATTTTTGGCCAGTTCGCGTATCTCGCCGGCACACTCCGGCTTGGCCATCTCCATGACCGCCGTCAACTTTTTCTGTTCCAAATCAGACAGTGCAGCGATGGCCGTCGCCATATCATTCAGCGCGAATAGATCCTCCCGTTGTCCCTCCAGGACCTCCTCCACCTCGGATGGAAGCAGACTGTCCTCATACCAGATGCGGGCATCGTGGATGTTAACGCCTGAGCGTGCAATTCCACGCTGGAGCTGTTGCTCGGAGCAGGGCAGGAGCAGCCAAGTGATTTGATCTGTATTTTCCGGCTCCTGCCGGGAGGAAAGCCCTACCGCCAATAAATCCTGCTGGTAATGATAACAGGGGAAGTGGCGGCCGTCATAAAGCGACTCCAGTTTCATCCCATTGTCATAGACCACGCCGTAGGGGGTGATGCTTCCCTCGGTATGATTGAGGATCAGATCCAGGGCGAACTTTCGGCTATCCAGCCGCTCAAGTTCCTCGGTTCTGCAGCCCCCACCCTGCATCGTCATGTAGTGCTGCCGCCCAATGGCGTCCAGGTCGGAGAAATCTGTGATGACCGTGGCCTGCTGGCAGCAGAAGGTCAGGTTGATAAAATCTTTTATATTGGAGACGCCCAATTTGCAGGCCATCCCCTGGAACTGAGCGGCCTCACCGTTATCAAAACTGTCCAGCCGCTTGGCCAGGTAGTCCAGTTCATCGAGGTTAAGATTTGTTTTCTCCAGACGCTTTAAGATGGAATAGCTGCTTTCAAGCTCGTCCACATGGCAGTCCTGGAGTATGGGATCTCCAATTTCCATGTTTTTCAGGGCTTCCACCATGTCATCGTAGGCATCCTGTGGAATGGGAAAAGGTATGGTGAACTGCCCATATTCCGGATGCTGGGCGTTGCTCAAAACTGCTTTGATCACATAGCTCATGTCCTCTCCTCCGTGTCCATGACTGATTTACCATACCGGGCAATTAGAGTCGCATAAAGGATATTGAGGAAATCCTGATCGTCTATCAGGCTCCTGCTTGCCAGTTCACCGGCGTCCATGGGGAATTTTCGCTCATACAGCCGTTTGGCGGAATAAAAGATGGGATAGTCCCGAACCGCCAAGCCCCTGCAGGAAATGCAGTGAAAGTCAATATATCCGCTGGCAAGTGCCGGAACCACCGTCTTCCAAAGTGATTCCCTTGAGGCCAAAAGGTAGAGGGCTGCCCAGTAGACAGGAGGAATATCTTCCTGTGGCCGGTTCGCCGCCTTTTGGCAATACGGACGGATCTTGTGCAGGATGGCCTGATCCGGGCCATCCCAATGCGTCACGGATCTAATTCTTTGGTACAGCCGCAAACGGAGGTGCCTGCCCAAGCACTCCAGAACCAGATCATGGTATTCCAGAGCGCCGGAGGCCAGCCTCTCTGCAATATAAGGGCAGATGGGAATCTGGCAGGATTTGCGGCGATAGTGCAGGCAATATTGGCAGTCTACATCCTCTGGCTTGTAATGGAAGTTGCTGAAGCTTATCCCACCGCCGCGACGCTGGAAACCGGGGACGCTCATCATCATGCGCTCCAAACTGGCTTGGGGGGTATCTTGGGCGAAATATTTTGTCATGGCTGTCTCCCTCTTTCTGAGCATAAAAAAACAGGGGCCGCATCTCTACACATACAGTGCAGATGTGGCCCCTGTTCTTCCAATTTCACATATCCATTTGTGGTTCCTGCTTTTGTCCCTGCTCCAGCCTGTCCGCCAAGTCTGGGACAGTGTATTCGATCTTTGTCCTTGCAGTCTGCAAGGCTTTGAGCTGGCCATCTTCCAACTCCGGACCTTCATCCAGCAGGTAGTCTGTGGCCCGGTAGAGTTCAGTTAGTTCCTCCGGTGAGAAAAGCTGGGTCTTGGAGATCAGCCCGGAGCGGACGGCAAAATCCTGCTTGGCCCCGCAAAAATCTTCATCATAATAATGTCCGCAGCTCACACCGGTTCTGTTATAGTCCCAGATCCAAGTGACAAACTGATAGCCCCTGCCATTTTCCAACTCCCGGCCAGCCAGCACTGCGCCGCCAAAATCCGCCAGCAGATGGAATTTTTCGTTCAGACCGCTGATATGAAGGGTGGGCGCAGTTTGAACCGCCTCAACATAAGTGTACACTTCATCTGCGGTCTGTGCGACTCTGTGGTACAATTCACTGGCCTCCGGATTATTGCTTCCGGCAGGAAAAAGGAACACATCGTTTCCTGGAGAAACAAAGAGGACAGGCTGACCATGGAGGAAAATCTCCAGCCGCCTATCCTCTACATTGGATGATTCAACTCCGCCTTCTCTCAGGCGCCGGGAAAGTTCTTCAAAAAATTTTTTCAATGGTTAAACCTCATTTCTTTTTTATCTGTTGGGACGACAACAAAAAAGCGGAGATTCTATCATCGAATCTCCGCTTCAATAACTATATTGGTTTTTCTCCGGGGGAAAGGGAATCAGGTGTCCGTCCTCTTTGTGTTTTCGTATGGATAGAACAATGACTCACACATTTGGTCTGTGTGAGTCATTGTTTTTGGTGGAGATAAGCGGGATCGAACCGCTGACCTCTTGAATGCCATTCAAGC
>ERZ836829.384-NODE-384-length-57194-cov-9.849367_pt1 | contig 57194 bp, 53 predicted proteins | sample MGYA00519574_ERZ836829 | MGnify/ENA primary metagenome ERZ836829 (study PRJEB31850, sample SAMEA3708808) | human gut metagenome | biome: human gut; feature: human-associated habitat; material: faeces | place: China | collected 2014 ...
GCTCATCGCTCTCGCAGATCTCCAGAGCGTTCATGACGCCGCGGGCAGACTCCAGTGCAGCGATGATCAGCACCTCGCCCTCGGGGCGGCCGTAGATCTTCTCGTCCTCGGCGATGGCGGCAGCCACGCGGTGGACGTCCTCGGCGTGCTCGGTCTTGGGGATGCGGATGGAGTCGCAGCCGCCTGCCACGCAGGCGCGGATGTCTTCCCGCCAGTAGGGGGTGTCCAGACCGTTGATGCGGACGACCTGCTCGGCACCGCGGTAATCCACGGTCTTCAGGGCGTGGTACAGGCTGAAGCGGGCCACGTCCTTCTGGTTCTCGGCCACAGCGTCCTCCAAGTCCAGCATCAGGGAGTCGGCCTTATAGATGTAAGGGTCCTTGATGAGGCCGGGCTTCTGCGCATTGAGGAACATCATCGTGCGGCGCAGGCGCTTCTTGTTGGGATTGTTCATCGAATGGCACCTCCCCAAGGCAGATTCTCATACTGATCGACAGAGCGGAAGACCGCACCCTTGCAAAGAATCAGCAAAATGCAGTTCCTTCTGCCAGCAAATTAGCCGTACGGAAGCCAAAAGTGTCTTCCACATCCACAGAGCCGTTTTCACCTACCGCGTAATCGACGCCAGCTTCCAAAATTCCGCCGGGATGAGCGATGCGGATGAACTGGGTGTCTACATCCGGGCGGAGCACCTGCTGTACGACACTACCGGGAACGATAGCAGCGGCGGCAGTGCACATTGCGCCGGTCATGGCATAGGTGGGATGAGTCTTTTGCATACTCATCATCCGGGAAAGCAAATCAATTTTATCCGCAGAGATTTTCTGCCCCGTAACGGTGATATAGTCTGCGGCAGGAGCAACGAAGGTCATTTTGGGGATGCCGGGAGTTCCCCATGCGCTGCGGGTATAATCATCGCACAGACCTAATTTGACAGCGGCCATACCGCGTACTTTTTCCAGAAGCTCCAGCTTTTCGGGGTCATTATCCAATTCGGAAGGCAGCTCTTTTCCAGTCAAGCCGAGGTCGGAAGCCTTTACAAAGACCAACGGATTTGCTGCATCCACGATTGACACCTCCACAGGGCCAAAGCCGGGAATATCCAGCGTATCAACAGCATTTCCGGTAGGCAGTAAGTCCGTTCCTTCTGCCGGTCTGGTCTTGAGCGTCCCGGCAGGGCGGACAAACTTGAGCTTAATGGGGCTGGCTGTTCCGGGAACTCCTGCGATTGCAAAGTCGCCGTCATATTTGACAGAGCCATTTTCGCAAGCCACTTCTTCCACGATGAGCTTATTGGTATTGGTGTTGAATACACGAACTTGTGTAACAGGTTCGGTGACTTTCACCAGACCTTTTTCGATGGCAAAAGGACCGACGCCGGAAGAAATGTTGCCGCAGTTGCCTTTGGTGCTGACCAGCGGCTTATCCACGCTGACCTGACAAAAAGTATAGTCAACGTCCGCATCCGGACGAGAAGAAACACCTACAATAGCAACTTTAGAAGTAACCGAAGCCGCGCCACCCAGACCGTTGATCTGTTTTACATCCGGACTACCCATGATGTTCAGCAGCAGTTCATCGCGCTGAGCGGTATCAGAAGGCAGGTCGCGTTCCAGAAAGTATAAGCCCTTGGAAGTGCCGCCGCGAATGATCATACAGGGAATACGATGTGCTTTGTTTATCATAAAAGATACCTCCCAAATCAACCGAAGAGGGCGTAGCCCAGCTTATAAACACCGAGGAAAGAGAAGAGAACATTCAGGGCAACGCAGGCAAGTGCGATGACGAACAGAGTGCCGAACAGCTTGTTCTGCTCTTCTTCTTTGTTTTCGGAATTAGAGGCAGTCATGTAAGCGGCCATGATCAGACCGCCGCCAGTGGATGCGGGGCTGAATGCAGCAGACATTGCACCAGAAATGACAAAACCAGCGAGAATCTCTTTGCCGGACATTCCGGACAATGTGCCGAGGATAAATGCACCGCCGATGGCGAGAATGCCAATATTGCATTTGCGCCAGAACGCAATGGCAACGATGACGGCAAGGAATAATACAGAAAACAATGCAATATTCGATGTCATGATAATTTCTCCTTACTTCTTCAGCATCCGGTTGTAGTTGATCAGCGAACCGGCGCGGATAATGTCTTTTTCTTCCTTCGTCAGAGGGGCAATCGCAAGGGTCAGAGGTTTGATAGTCTCACCCAAAACATAAGCCGGGATGTTCACCATGCTGCCCTCTAATGCCTCCCGGATATTCGGCACAAAGATATAATCATCGTCTGCAAAGTCCGGCGCGCTGACGGTCACGAAAGGAACCATACCCCAGTTGATAAGGTTGGAGCGATAGCGTTTGGTTGCATATTCCTTGGCAATATTTGCACCGCCAAGCAGGACGCGCTGGCAGGATGCAGCCTGTTCACGGGCAGAACCGTCGCCGGGTTTGACGGCGTAAATGGTGCTGGACAGGTCGATTTTTTCTTCCTCAATCTCGGAAAAACCGGGAATCGTGCGAATTTTTGCAATCGCTTCGGCTACTTCTGCCGGACAAGTGCCATCCTTGCGAGCCTTCTCATGGTTCATGACTGCCTTTGCCTTGCCGACATATTCCGGAACACGGCGGCTGAGAGTAAATTCTGCCAGCCCCATAGGATTGGAACGGAAAGAACCCGTCTCGCCGGAAGGGATCAGCTCGTCGGTGGTGGTAACAGGGTCGGTGATATAAGCGCAGACTTTCAGCAGCATATGCTCGTTCAGAGCAGGCATTTCCGGCCAGTCTTTGATGTTCGGACCGCAGACCAGTTCGGCATTCGAGTCACCCTTGCCGAAGCCCTGATAGATACGATGCTCATAAGACGTTGCATCGTAGTCAAACTGGGGACATTCATATTCATAACCCAGTTCATCTGCTGCGGTGATGCGTCCGCTGTTGGCAGCGGTAGCGGCAATGCTGCGTGCATCCATCAGTGCAACACTGGCGATTTGACCATTGCCGGGCTTGGAGCCCTCGCGGTTGGGGAAGTTGCGTGTGGTATGGCGGACAGCCAAACTGCCATGTGCCGGGGTGTCGCCTGCACCGAAGCAAGGACCGCAGAATGCAGTACGGATGGTGGCACCTGCATTGATGAGTTTTTCAATGGCACCCTTGCGGAGAAGGTCTACCATGACAGGTTGGCTGCTGGGGTAGACGCCTAAAGCAAATTCTCCTGTTCCGGTGCTCTTGCCATCCAGCAGATAGGCGGCTTCCATGATATTAGAGTAAGTACCACCTGCACAGCCTGCGATGGTTCCCTGATCAGCATAGAGTGCGCCGTCATGGACTTTGCTCATCAGATTCAGACTCAGGTTCGGATTCTTGATGAGCTTCTTGGCATCTTCCTCGACACTATGCAGAATATCTGCCATATTTGCGTTCAATTCACGAATCTCAAAGCCATTAGAGGGGTGGAACGGAAGCGCGATCATACTGTGGATGCTGGACAAATCGATGTAAACACAGCCGTCATAATAAGCGACATCAGCGGGGTCGAGCTGTTTAAAATCTCCTCCACGGCCATGTTCCATCAGGAATGCTTTCGTATCCTCATCGGTACGCCAGATAGAGGACAGGCAGGTGGTTTCCGTCGTCATCACATCAATGCCGTTGCGGTAGTCGGTGGACATGGAGGAAACGCCGGGTCCGACGAACTCCATGACCTTGTTCTTGACATAACCGTTGGCAAAGACAGCAGAAACAATGGCGATGGCAATATCTTGCGGTCCAATGCCGGGATTGGGCTTGCCATCCAGATAGACGGCTACGACTTCAGGATAAGCGGCATCCCATGTCTGCTCTAAAATCTGCTTGACCAGTTCACCGCCGCCTTCACCAACAGCCATCGTGCCCAGTGCACCGTAGCGCGTATGGGAGTCCGAACCGAGGACCATCTTGCCGCCGCCAGCCATCGTTTCGCGCATATACTGATGGATAACGCCCATGTGAGGAGGAACGAAGATGCCACCGTATTTCTGACAGGCCGTCAGACCAAATAGATGGTCGTCCTCATTGATGGTGCCGCCCACAGCGCACAGGCTATTGTGGCAGCAGGTCAACACATAGGGCAGCGGAAATTTGTCCAGACCAGAAGCTCGTGCAGTCTGGATGATGCCAACATACGTAAGGTCGTGGCTTGTGATGGCATCAAATTTGATTTTCAGATTTTCCGGGGCGCCGCTGATATTGTGCGCTTGCAAAATGCCATAAGCAATCGTGCCTTTTTTTGCTTCTTCCTTATTGAAAGAGGGGTCTGCGTCCTTTTCCTGTACCAGAGTCTTGCCATTCAGCAGATAGACACCGGAATCATACAACTTAACCATGCGTGTTACTCCTTTTATCCTGTTTGCGATGGTCTGCGCAGAACCACTCGCCCTGTTTTCGGATATCCGCTTCTGTTGGTTTAATTGTAATACGAACGAGCCGAAAAGTAAAATTCATAGTTAAAATAAAAACTATGGCTTTTAGCTATGAATACTGTTTGAGTTTTCCAAAAAGAAACGGATTTTTTGTGCAACAGACATAACTTTTTAGAAAAAACAGCTCAAATCGACGGATCCTTTGTTGTACTCAAGATGAAGCAAACAATTCTTTTTCTTTCGTAAAAGTATAGCTTGAGTGCATAGTTTGTTGAATTTCCGAGGAATCTCTATTATAATAGGAACATAGAAAGGCGGTGGATCAGATGGATTTCCGGGAGCTGAGTTATATTACAGCTATTGCAAAATATCAAAATATTACGAAAGCCGCAGAGTCGCTCTATATTAGTCAACCGACCCTGAGTAAATTTTTGAAAGCACTGGAAGAAGATATTGGATTGAAGCTGTTTCGGCGATTGGGCAATCGGTATGTGTTGACTCATGCAGGAGAATGTTACCTGAAAAAAGCAGAACAGATATTACAGCTGAAAAATGAGCTTGATTTGGAATTGGCAGACATCATGAAGCGTGATGTGGGTGTTTTGCGCGTGGCCTTTCCTACGATGCGCTGTACCTATATGCTGCCAGCAACCCTGCCGGATTTCCAGAAACTTTATCCAAACGTAAAGGTGGAAATCATCGAAGCGCATTCAGACCAGCTTGACCAGAAAATACTCAGTGGTGAAGTGGAGGTCGCATTCTATTCTCAACCACCTAAAGTGTCGGACGTTATCGAATACGACACGCTGGAAAAAGAAGAACTGCTCATCTGCACCTGTAAAGATCACCCCATCGGACGGTTCGCTGTACCAAATCCGGCAAGCAAATATCCGAAGCTGAATCTTTCTGTGCTGAAAAATGAGCGTATCCTGATGATGCGTTCCGGACAGCGTACCCGGCAAATCATGGACGACTACCTCAAGAAAAATGACATTGAATTCAAAAATGTTATGTATACCAGCAACCTTCCGGCAATCATTGAACTCGTGTCTGTCGGTTACGGCGTCTCATTTATGTTTGAGCCACATTTGCGCCATCGGCTCAGCAATCACCCAATCGATTGTTATAGCTTTGGTGAGCCTTGCATTACCTCAAATTTTGTTGCAGCTTACCGAAAAGGAAGCTATCTTCCCGTTTATGCAAGGGATTTTATTGAGCTTGTCCGGCGACTGAGTGATGTACAAATTTGAAAAGAGCGATACGTCGCTTACTTTCGCAAATCGGAAATTTGAGGATTTTTATATGAATACTACCGTAAGGCTATTGTCACTTGAAGAAAGTGAACGAGAACAATTTATTATCGAAAATCAAAGAGCTTTCAACTACGGAGCAATGGAAGAATTTGGACTCCGAAATAATCATTTTGAAGAAGAGAAACAAATCATTGCACACAAAACGATAGAACAGTCCATTGACAGTGGAGAAGCATATCACATTGTTGCTGACAATAAGAAAGTTGGCGGTGTTGTGGTCAAAGTAGATGGTGATAAGGGAGAACTGGAGCTTCTGTTTGTATCACCAGAGGTTCATAGTAAGGGCATCGGCTATGCGGCGTGGTGTGAAATTGAAAAAAATCATCCAGACCCTAATGACCTGGAAATGAATACAGAGGATGATGAACAATTTCCGGTAGGGATGTTCCGATTTGAAAAAGTTATTCGATAAATAGCGAGAGATGGTGTTCAATCTCTCCATTCAGAACTATCTGAGCATACTCCAAGGGCTTGTTGTAGAGCAGCCAGTCCAGTTCTGCCCGCTGTGCCGGAGTGTTGCCGTACCTGTCCTCGATGGCGATGCAGTCAATGGAAAGGATAGTACCATCCGTGAACCGGGCTTCCACCCGGTTGGTGTCCATGTTGAAGCGGCAGAAAAGCAGTTTATTCATGGTGAACCTCCCGTATGTATTCATTACCTGAATCCAGTTGGTCGCGTCCCTGCTCGTGTGAATTTAGGGCAACTGAATTCATCACGAGTTATTATGGCACATCCTATAAAAATTACTGAGGTGTCTTCATCTTCAGAATCGCTCCCTGATCAGCACTTGTGACGAGAGACGCATAGCGGTTCAATGCCGGTGTACGATTCTTCCGCAGCGGTTTCCATTCTGCAAGGCGGCGCTCGATTTCCTCCTGCGGAATCTGCAGCTCCAGTCTCCGGTTCGTAATATCGATAAGGATTGGATCTCCGTCCTCAACAATAGCGATCGGTCCACCTGCTACCGCCTCCGGGGAAACGTGTCCGATACACGGACCTCTGGATGATCCGGAGAATCGTCCGTCTGTGACTAATGCACACATCTCGTCCATTCCGCGCCCGACGATCAGGCTGGTAACCATATGCATCTCGCGCATTCCCGGACCACCTTTCGGTCCTTCATAGCGGATAACCAGAATATCCCCCTGCCTGATCTCTCCGCCGGATACTGCATGACAGGCATCTTCCATACTGGTGAATACCCTCGCATGACCTTCAAAATGCTGCATACTCGGTTTTACCCCGGCCTGTTTGACAACAGCTCCGTCTGGCGCGAGACTTCCGCTTAAAATTGCCAGACCGCCTTCCGCCCTCTTCGGATGCTCTAATGAAAACAGTACATCGTTCTCCACAAGAGGTACATCTTTGAGATTTTCTTTCACTGTTTTTCCAGTGCAGGTCATCGCATCCCCGTCTAACAGTGGTTCCACCGCCTTCATGACAGCCGGGATACCGCCGGATATTTCCAGATCCAGCAGCGGGTGAGCTCCAGACGGCTTAATATTACAGAGATATGGTACTTTTCTGCTCAGCTCATCAAAGTCTTTCAGCGAGACATCGATCCCCGCCTCATGGGCGATCGCTGAAATATGCAGTGTACTGTTTGTGGAAGCGCCCATCGCCATGCTGACGATAATTCCATTACGGAGAGCTTCCTTCGTCATGATCTTACGCGGAGTGAGGTCTTCTTTGAGCATTTCTACGACCCGGTAACCGCTCTGTTTCGCGATGCGTCTCTTCTTCGCGGATACCGCATGGGCCAGTCCACATCCCGGAATGCTCATTGTACTGGAACGGAATCTTGATTTTTCTGCCGGTCAGCAGCCCGCAATTTTCCCAATTCAGGATATCCACGATAAGCTTGGAATCGATCTGCTCCAGAATTCCTATACGTTTCAGCCGTCATTTGTCAGCAGCTTTATCAGTATCCTGAAAAAGGTCATCCGTCAGCTTCCTGACAACAGCACCGTGTGATGTTTCTACCATGTTTTCACATCTGATAACAATTATGCATATCTTCTGCCGTCCGGCAAGTCATCTGTTCACTCATGCATAATGTCATAAACCACACCGCAGAAAATCTTCACTGCATTCGGAAGAACCTGCTCGTCGATATCGAAGATACGGCTGTGACCCGGGCCGGCTTCGTGGGTGAGGACTCGCATGAAGGTCGCCTGTCCGCCCTGTTCCTGGACGCGGTTCATCATGTAGGAGACATCCTCGCTGCCGCCGTTTTTGCTGCTCATTTCCTTCGCAACCGGCAGATGGAGATCTTCCTCGCAGACTCTCTTCACCCGCTCCATCAGCGCTTCACTGCTCGTCAGGGAGTTTGCCGCGCCCATAAGCTTCATCTCGCAGGTGCATCCGTGCATTTTTGCCGCGCTCTCGATAATGTTCACTGCGTAATTTTTCATGTACTCGTTGATCTCTGTGGTCTCACCGCGGACCTCGATCTCCATCTTCGCCTCGTCCGCGATAACATTCCGTCCGCTTCCAGCGACAACGGTTCCCACATTTACTCTGGACACGCCGCCGGAGTGACGCGGGATCGCATAAAGGTTTAAGATCGCCGTTCCGACTGCCAGCATGACATTCCGTCCAACCTCCGGTGATCCGCCCGCATGGGCAGATTTTCCGTGGAAGATCACATCATATTTTGTCGTTGCGAGAGAGCCATAGCTTCCCGGAATTACCACTGCCGGATCGTCCTCTTTCTTATTTGTCACATGAGAGCCGATCAGGTAATCCACACCGTCAAGATGCCCGTTATCAACGATGGATTTCGCACCGCGGACACCCTCTTCTGCCGGCTGGAAGATCAGTTTCACGGTTCCGTGGAGCTGATCCTTAATAGACATCAGGACTTTCGCCACACCAAGACCAATGGTGGCATGTCCATCATGTCCGCAGGCATGCATGAAGCCTTCATTTACGGAGTTAAATCCCTCTTTCGCCGGTCTGTGGCTCGGATCATGCTCCTCGAATACGCCGAGGGCATCGATATCAAACCGCATGGCAACCGTCGGGCCCTCGCCGCAGCGCAGGATTCCGATCACACCGGTCATTCCTCCCTTTGTGTACTTAACAAACTCCGGATCCGCTCCCTGGGCAACGGCACGCTCATACTGTTCCTCTAACTTTTCCTCAGACGGAACGCCCATTCTGGAATCCTTTTTGCAGACCTGATCTCCGACAAGCACTTCATATCCGAGCTCTGTCAGTTTCCGTGCAATAATGGACGATGTCCTCATCTCGAACCAGCCTGGCTCCGCGTACTTATGAAAGTCACGTCTCTGCGCCGTAAGGTCACCTGCCATCTCGTCGCTCATGGTCTTGATCTGATCGTAAATATTCATTCATTTGCCCTCCCGTGTGCTATTTTATTATTATTATAGTCGATATTCCGGGATTTTTCTATAAAAATATATTTTTCTATTTTTATTTTAGTTACAGTTCAGCCATTACATCTTCTTGTTTCCATATTCATGAAAACAAGAAGCTTGATGGTTCCACCATATGCTGATTTGGATGAAAAAGTGCTTATGCAAGCAAGCTTGCAATTCGGCAGCAGGTCTTATTGACCATTACAGAGGCAGTAAACTGGTCTTGGTCAATAAAAGCGTAACTTCCAGAGATTCCCAGGCAGATCTGGTGATCTCTGACAGCATCGGAAAGGTGCTGGGAACAGTTGTGGAATAACAGATATTTTGGTACAGACAGGAGAAAAAGAATATGCCTGAAGAACGTTTAAACTATGAAGTAGGAGATATCGTAAAATTAAAAAAGCCCCACCCGTGTGGAAGCAGTGAGTGGGAGATCTTAAGAGTAGGAGCGGATTTTCGCTTAAAATGCACCGGTTGCGGGCACCAGATTATGGTAACCCGCAGACTGGTGGAGAAGAATACAAAAGGGTTAAAGAAAAAAGACGAGATCACCGGTTGATATAGCGCCACAAAGTGGTCCGGCTGATTCCAAGCTTCTTTGCTGCGGCTGTCTGGTTTCCACTGCAGCTGTTTAAAATATGCTGGACAATGTCCTGGTTGATGCGGTCAAGAGGCTGTTCTAAGTTCAGGGAAAAGCCTTCTTTTTCGGTGGCTGCTTTAGAATGTGTTATTATATGCGCTTCATGGTCATCCGGGAAAAAGGCGGACTCTTCTTTTAATATTTTTTCAATTGTATCACGAGATATATAGGCAGTGCTGGTTTCCAGTACTGCTTTTTTTAATATACGTTTAAACTGGGTGCGGTTACATGGATAGTCATATTCTATAAGAAGCTTTGCGGCCCCGTCTTCCAGTCCTACCACCTGGCGGCCCAGATTCTGATTCAATGTATCAATATAAAGGGCGGCTGAAGGAACAATGTCATTTTTCTGTTCCCGCAAAGGCTTGATAGGAAGAGGCACACACCCCAGCATATTGGTATACTCTAATGCAGCATGGGGCATATGGCCGTCCTTTGCCTGGGTACAGGAAAAGATCAGATGATTGCGGATGTGCAGGTTGGTGTCCAGTATGATGGATAACAGCTGTTTCTGCCGCTGATGGGACAAAACGCCCAGATTGGAGATGTAAATGGTATTTCCGTTGTCTGTAAAAGGAGAGTTGTAATGATTGATCAGGAAATTCCAGGTTTTATCATTTAACATGGAACAGTTCACAACGTAAAGAGGTTCATCATTAAACTGGCTCTTTGCATAGTGGAGATAAGCTACACGGTCTTTGCCTGTACCGATCTCTCCGGTGATCATAAGAGGGACTGAAGAAGAATCTGACTGATCCATGGCAGCGGCAGCACTGCGGGATAGTTCTGTATTGCTGTAAAAGCTTTCAATAAAGCGTTGTAATGCCTGTTCTTTATCCATAATGGTAATGCCGTATTTAGAGTGGCTTAAAGGGATCTTGGATAACATGATGCGGAAGATGATATAAGGAAAATCCCCTTCCTCAGCCAGGCTGGAGCGGACGGAATACAACTGGTTTCCCAGGGTGATAAAGAAAGAACGCCTGGAGGAAGTGCGGCATTTTCCAAGCTCTTTTTGCAGGATCTGGATAAATTCCTCCTCTTTTTCATCATTGATTGTGGAATAATGGCAACGGCCTTCCAGATCCAGGATCAGATACTGGTTGGAGCTGCTGCGGATCAGGGACTGCATCATGGCATTGGAATTGCACAGCCTCTGGTACTGCTGCCAGGTGCCAATAGCATTTTCCATGGCCTGTTTTACACTTTCTGCGCTGGAAGTAAGAAGGATAGGTGTAAGCCCGATCATTTTTGCATGGTCATAAGGGATCATATCGCAGACTACAGTCTTGTAGCCCTGTTCCTTCATACGGTCCAGAAGATCGCCGGAGCCTTTCCAGTTATCTACGGAGAAAGAGAAAATATCTACATGGATCTGGAGAAGATCGCAGAGGTTTTTTGCGATGACAGTCAGGGACTGGAAGCCTAAAAGGGCAAATTTGGTCCCGGTATTCTGGGCCATTTTAATACAGCGCAGTACATCATAATAGCCAATACCAATATCGATGACCGGGATATGCACAGACTGGGATATCATCTTGGCTGTGTTTGCACGGGAGATGATAACGTCATAATGTTCGCTGTAGCGTTTTGCAAGGGCAAGTCCCTGTTCCATGCTTCCTGCATAGGCGGTAAACTCGATCTCATGGTACTGCAGGGCACATTGTTTCATAAGAGTGGCAAGTCCTTTATAGGGGGCAATTCCCAGTATACGGATTTTTTTTATCATTTAGGGCACCTCACATTTAGAAGTGTTACAATTTTAAACATATTATACAACAAATTCATTGAAATAGAAAGACAAAAGCGTGTAGAATATAAAACAAATAAGAAATAAATCTAAAAAAATATGAACTCTCATAAAAATGTTTCAAAAATAAACAATTAGAAAGGCGGTGAAATGGTTGGAAGAAAGATACCTGATCATTGCAGATGATTTTACCGGAGCTAATGATACCGGAGTCCAGCTGCGCAGAAGAGGTTTTCCAACAGAAGTGCTGTTTTGCGGAAAACCGATGGGGGCAGACAGATCCATTGTCATTGATACAGAGTCCAGAACGGTTCATCCTGATCATGCATATGAGATAGTGTCCCATGCGCTGGAAGATGTGGATTTTGACAGCTTCCGCTATGTGATCAAAAAAGTTGATTCCACCATGAGAGGAAATATTGCAGCAGAGATCAAGGCAGTAGATGAACGTTTTAAACCAGAGTTAATGATCTTTGCACCGGCTCTTCCGGATTTAAAGAGAACGACTGTAGATGGGGTGCAGTGTTTAAACGGCGTAGAGATCTGCCGCACGGAACTTGCCAGCGACCCTAAGAATCCGGTAGTAGAAGATAATCTGGTAAGGATGCTGGGAAGATATTATGAAGAAAAGGTTATTTTAAAAAGACTCCCGGATGTGAGAAGCGATGGTCTTGATTTTACAGAAGGCCGCATTTATGTATGCGATGCAGATTGCAATGATGATTTAAAGAAAGTTTTAAAGGCAGTTGCAAAAGCAGGAAAAAAGGTGCTTTATATCGGCACTGCAGGACTGGCAGATAATCTGATGGAACTGGAACGGCCGTCTCTTCCGGCGCTGGGAGTGGTTGCAAGTGTAAGCACTGTGACTAACCGGCAGATGAAATATTGCGAAGAAGCCGGAATTAAAATGGTAAAGCTTCCTATGCATGATATTCTGTCCGGAAAAGAGGATACAGAGTCTTACCTGAAGGAAGTGGTAGATTCTTTAAAGGCAGGTAAAGATACCATTCTTCTTACCAATACAGCCTATGACAGAAACGAATTGGAGCTTTCCTTTGAAGCTGGTGAGGTATTAGGACTTGGTCCTGTAGAGACTGGTGATAAGGTACGTTCCATAGTTGGCCGTCTGGCAATGGAGATCCTGGAACAGGTAAAGGTTTCCGGTGTATTCCTTACAGGTGGTGATACAGCCCTTGGAATGCTGATGAACATTGAAGCAGATGGTTCCCAGATCCTTTCTGAGATCCGCGTAGGTATCCCATTAGTGCAGGTAAAGGGCGGAAAGTACGAAGGAATGAGGCTGGTAACAAAGGCAGGTGCTTTTGGCGCTGATGATGCAGCTGCATTTGCATTGCGCAAGATCAAAGAAGTATAAAATGATACAATCATTCATCATGTTCTCACAAAATCAGGTACAGAAAGATTCCGAGAGAACATCATTTAAAACAGGAGGAAGCAGAGATGAAAGAATTTTTATTACCTTATGGAAAAGAAAAATTAACAGCAAAGATCGAGGATGAGCATCTGGCAGGTGTGCTGTTATCTGAACTTCACAGCTACAAGGCACCAAAGAGCGGGGCAGAGCTGGTTCAGGATGCTTTGGAGCATCCTATCGGAACTCCAAGACTGTGCGATATGGCAGTTGGAAAGAAGAAGGTGGTTGTTATTTCTTCTGACCATACAAGACCTGTTCCAAGCCATATCATGATGCCTCTGATCTTAGCTGAGATCCGTAAAGGCAATCCTGATGCAGATATTACCATTCTTATTTCAACCGGTCTTCACAGAACAACTACCAAAGAAGAGCTGGCAGCAAAATTTGGCCCTGAGATCATGGCAAATGAGAAGATCATAGTTCATGACTGTGATGACAAGGACAATCTGATATACCTTGGCAAGCTTCCATCCGGCGGCAATCTGATCATTAACCGTCTGGCAGCAGAAGCAGACCTGTTAATAGCAGAAGGCTTTATTGAGCCACACTTCTTCGCAGGCTTCTCCGGCGGCAGAAAGAGTATTCTTCCAGGTGTTGCAAGCCGCGAGACTGTTATGTACAACCATAACTCCGGATTTATTAATGATCCTCATGCACGTACCGGCGTTGTTGAAGGAAACCCGATCCACAATGATATGCTGTATGCAGCAAGAGCAGCAAGACTGGATTTCATCGTAAATGTAGTTATTGACGCAGCACATGATCCTATTTTTGCAGTAGCCGGTGACTGTGATCTGGCTCACAGGGTTGGACGTGAGTTCTTAGCTTCCAAATGCCAGGTAGATGCAATTCCGGCAGATATCGTTATCTCTACCAACGGCGGATATCCTCTGGATCAGAACATTTATCAGTCTGTAAAGGGTATGACTGCAGCTGAGGCAACTGTAAAAGAAGGCGGCGTTATCATCATGCTTTCCAAGGCAGCTGACGGACACGGCGGAAAATACTTCCATGAAACCTTCCGCGATGAGAAGGATCTGAACCGTATGATGAAGACCTTCCTTGACAGAAAGCCGGAAGAGACCATTATCGACCAGTGGCAGTCCCAGATCTTTGCAAGATTGCTGTTAAAGGCAACTGTAGTATTTGTATCTTCCTGCGATGACCAGTTAGTAGAAGACCTGCATATGGTTCCTGCGCACAGCATGGAAGAAGCTTTAGAGAAGGCAAAAGCTATTGTTAAGAAAGATGACTACAAGGTAACTGTTATCCCGGATGGTGTATCTGTTATCGTCAGAGAGTAATAGATCAACTTTGAACTCTGAACTATCTGGAAACAGGTTTTCTGGTGTGTTTCCAGGCAGATGAAACAAAGAAAAAGGAGCAAGACAGACATGAAATTTGTTCTCATTCCTGATTCCTTTAAGGGAACTTTAAGTTCTGAGCAGATCTGCGAGATCGCAAAGGAAAAAGTAGAAAAACATTTTCCTGGAGCTGAAACAGCCTGCGTTCCTGTAGCAGACGGAGGTGAGGGCTCTGTAGATGCATTTATTACCGCTTTAGGCGGCAGCAAGGTAACTGTAAAGGTTAAAAATCCATATTTTGAAGATATGGATTCCTACTATGGACTGATCAATGAAGGTAAGACCGCAGTGATCGAAATGGCTTCCTGTGCAGGACTTCCATTAGTAGAAGACCGCAAGGATCCGAGAAAGACAACTACATATGGTGTTGGACAGCTGATCCTAGCAGCAGCTGAAATCGGTGTGGAAAAGATCATTGTAGGATTGGGCGGATCCAGTACCAATGACGGCGGCTGCGGTGCAGCAGCAGCAGTTGGCGTTAAATTCTATGACAAAGACGGAAAAGAATTCGTTCCAACCGGCGGAACTACTGCAGATATTTGTAAGATCGACTTAAGCGGCAAGGCAGAGATCTTAAATAAAGTTGAGATCGTTACCATGTGTGATATTGACAACCCAATGTATGGACCAACCGGTGCATCCCACATTTTTGGACCGCAGAAAGGCGCTGATGAGGCAATGGTACTGGAGCTGGATGAAGGTATCAAGAATTTAAGCCGTGCCATCACAGAAGCAATTGGCAAAGACATCAGTGAAGTTCCGGGAACCGGCGCAGCAGGCGCTATGGGAGCAGGCATGATCGCTTTCTTTGGTTCCCGTCTGCAGATGGGTATCCAGACGGTTCTGGATACTGTAAAGTTTGACGAAATGATCAGTGATGCTGATTATATTATCACCGGGGAAGGGAAACTAGATTCCCAGAGCCTTCGCGGTAAGGTTGTGATCGGTATTGCAGAGCGTGCAAAGAAACAGGCTAAAAATGTGATCGCTGTTGTAGGCGGTGCAGATGATGCAGAGATCGATAAGGTATACGAAATGGGTGTAACTGCCGTATTCCCTATTAACCGTCTGCCTCAGGACTTCTCCATAAGCCGTCATCACAGCAAGGAGAACCTGGCTTATACAGTAGATAACGTTTTAAGACTGATCGCTGCAAAATTAAAAATATAATTTAACATAAGGGGGATACTAGAATGAACATTCTGAAAAGCGTGAAAAAAATTCCTGGTGGTTTAATGGTAGTTCCGTTGCTGTTAGGTGCTATTGTCAACACTTTCTTTGGTGGTACAATATGGACCATGTTTGATGGTACATTTACTACATACCTTTGGAAATCAGGTGCAATGCCGATCCTGGCAGTGTTCATTTTCTGTAACGCAACAACCATCAACTTTAAAAAAGCAGGTGTTACCGTTTATAAAGGCGTTGTAATTACGACTGTTAAAGTTGGTATGGGTATTATCATTGGTCTGATCTGTGGTAAGCTGTTTGGTGAAGCAGGTTTTCTGGGACTGTCCACACTGGCAATCGTAGGTGCCCTGGCAAACTCCAATGGTGGTCTGTACGCAGCATTAGCTGGTGAGTACGGTGATGCAACAGACGTAGGTGCTGTTTCTATCCTTTCTATCAACGATGGTCCTTTCTTCACCATGGTAGCTTTAGGCGCTGCTGGTGTTGCAAAGATCCCGATGTCCGTACTTGTAGGCTGCATCATTCCTGTAATCATTGGCTGTATCATGGGTAACTTAGATGAAGACATCCGTAAGTTCTGCGAACCAGGTGCTTCTATGCTGATCCCATTCTTCGCATTCCCTCTGGGCGCTGGCTTAAATATCATGAACCTGATCAAGGCAGGTGCTCCTGGAATCCTCTTAGGTGTTGGCTGTACTCTTATCACAGGTTTTGCAGGATATCTTGTATACAAGCTGTTAAAGATGGATCGTCCGGAAGTTGGCGGTGCTATCGGTACAACCGCAGGAAACGCAGCAGCAACTCCTGCATCCGTAGCAGCTGTAGATGCAACCTTACTTGCAGTATCTGAAGCAGCAACTGCCCAGATCACAGCAGCTATCATCGTAACTGCTATCTGCTGTCCGATCTTTGTATCATGGCTCCATAAGCTTGAGGATAAGCGCAGAGCAGCGAAATAAGTAAATAGATAATAAAAGAATAAGTACAGCTGGTTTGGCTGTAAGATAAGTGGGACCGGGTGGAAGCATCCGGCCCTGTTTGTTGGCATATACCATTTTTATGTAGATGTGGTATAGTAAATACAGAAAGATTCCAAGAGAACATACCATTTTTCAGGAGGCAGATATGAGCGAAAAGAAGATCGTGGGTATCACCATGGGCGATCCGGCCAGCATCGGACCGGAGATCACCGTAAAAGCATTTGCAGATAAGTCTTTATATGACCTGTGCAATCCGGTAGTTGTAGGCGATGCCAGCGTAATGGAAGCAGCACTTCCGGTCGTAGGACATACAGAAATGAAGATCAATGCCATTAAAGATGTTTCAGAGGCAAAATATGAATACGGAACCATTGATGTGCTGGATATGGGGCTGGTTGATATGGCACAGTTAAAAAGAGGGGAAGTTTCCGCTATGTGCGGAGATGCCGCTTTTAAATATGTAACAAAGGTCATTGAACTGGCTATGGATAAAAAGGTAGACGCTACTGTTACCAATGCATTTAATAAAGAAGCAGTAAATCTTGCAGGACATCATTATTCCGGACATACAGAGATCTACGCAGATATGACCGGAACCAAGAACTATACTATGATGCTGGCGCATGAAAACTTACGTGTAGTCCATGTTTCTACCCATGTTGCCCTGCGTGAAGCCTGTGACCGTGTAAAAAAACAGCGTGTATTAGACGTGATCCGTATTGCGGACAAGGCATGCAGGGATCTGGGCATTAAGGAGCCAAAGATCGGTGTAGCTGGTTTGAACCCACACAGTGGTGAACACGGTTTGTTTGGAAGAGAAGAGATCGATGAGATCATCCCTGCAATTGAGGCAGCAAAGGCAGAAGGCATCAATGCAGACGGACCTGTACCGCCGGACACAGTATTTTCCAAGGCAAGAGGCGGCTGGTACGACATTGTAGTTGCCATGTACCATGATCAGGGCCACATCCCGTTAAAGGTAGTAGGCTTTGTATACAATCATGAGAAGAAGGCATGGGATGCAGTAGCTGGTGTAAACATTACCTTAGGGCTGCCGATCATCCGGGTATCTGTAGATCACGGAACTGCATTTGACCAGGCTGGAACCGGTAAGGCAAGTGAATTAAGTCTTAGAAATTCCATTGAATACGCAGTAATGTTTGCAAATAATAAGAAGTAAGGATGTTACAGTCCAGCCACGGCAAATTCCGTTGCTAGTCATGCAACGCATGAACAGTAACCGCTTTACTGAACTGTAACTTATTTTACTTACAAATCTTGATGGACTCTGTAATTTCTGCCCGGGAGGCCTTTAAAAAACTCCCGAAAACCACCGTGTTATGCCTATTTCACCTTGAATCCCCATAAAAAATACGCTATACTAGTAGCAGATTGCATTTAAAAAGAAGAGACTATGTAACACACTGTTACAGGAGATGTATTTAGAAGGAGAAACAATCATGCAGTTGACAACAGTCAAAGAGCTCTTTAAAGAGCGTGAGAAATATTTAGACAAGGAGATCACCGTCGGTGGCTGGATCCGCAGCATCCGTGACTCCAAGGCATTCGGCTTTATCGTATTAAACGATGGTACAAGCTTCGATACCTTACAGATCGTTTACCATGATACAATGGCAAACTTCGCTGAAGTTTCCAAGTTAAACGTCGGCGCTTCCATCATCGTAAAAGGGACTCTCGTTGCAACACCGGAGGCAAAGCAGCCGTTCGAGATCCAGGCGACAGAGGTTGTTGTTGAAGGCGCTTCCAGCGCGGATTACCCGCTCCAGAAAAAGCGTCACACCTTCGAATACCTTCGTACGATCCCGCACCTTCGTGCGCGTACCAACACCTTCCAGGCTGTATTCCGTGTGCGTTCCCTGATCGCCTACGCGATCCACCAGTACTTCCAGGAGCAGGGCTTCGTCTATGTCCACACACCTCTGATCACATCCAGTGACTGTGAAGGCGCAGGCGAGATGTTCCAGGTAACGACCATGGACCTCAACGATGTTCCGAAGACAGCAGACGGCGCCGTTGACTACAGCAAGGATTTCTTCGGCAAACACACAAGTCTGACTGTAAGCGGCCAGTTAAACGGCGAGACTTACGCGATGGCGTTCCGCAACATCTACACATTCGGACCGACTTTCCGTGCAGAGAACTCCAACACGACCCGTCATGCAGCTGAGTTCTGGATGATCGAGCCGGAGATGGCATTTGCTGATCTTGACGACAATATGACTGTCGCAGAGGGCATGTTAAAATATGTCATCCGCTACGTTCTTGAGAACGCTCCGTCTGAGATGAACTTCTTCAACCAGTTCGTCGACAAGGGACTTCTCGACCGTTTAAACAACGTATTAAATTCCGAATTCGGCCGTGTTACCTACACAGAGGCTGTCAAGCTCCTCGAAGAGCACAACGACGAGTTCGATTACAAGGTATTCTGGGGCTGCGATCTCCAGACAGAGCATGAGCGCTATCTGACTGAGAAGATCTTCAAGAAACCGGTATTCGTTACCGACTACCCGAAGGAGATCAAGGCGTTCTACATGAAGTTAAATCCGGACGGAAAGACAGTTGCCGCTGTGGACTGCCTCGTTCCGGGTATCGGCGAGATCATCGGCGGAAGCCAGCGTGAGGACGATTACGACAAGCTTCTCGCCCGCATGAATGAGCTCGGATTAAAACCGGAAGACTACGGCTTCTATCTCGACCTCAGAAAATACGGCAGTGTCCGCCACTCCGGTTTCGGTCTCGGCTTCGAGCGCTGCGTGATGTACCTCACAGGAATGGGCAATATCCGTGACGTGATCCCGTTCCCGCGTACCGTTAATAACTGCGAGTTATAAGGAAAAACAGCAGCCCGCCGCGTCCTTTCGATGCATGGCAGCCGCAGGGAGCGCACAGACGATCTGTTGCGCTCCTTTTCGATTTTTCCTGATCTTTTACACTGGGAGGAACCTATGAAATTTATCCACACCGCCGATATCCACTGGGGCATGATCCCGGACAGTGATAAGCCCTGGGGCAAAAAGCGGGAACAGGCGATCCGACTGACATTCCAGGGAATCATTGAGGACGCGAGAGACTCCCGCGCCGATCTCCTTCTGATCTCCGGCGATCTGTTCCACCGCCAGCCGCTGGCCCGCGACTTAAAGGAAGTCAACTATCTGTTCTCTACGATCCCCGGGACCAGAGTTGTCATCATTGCCGGAAACCATGACCGGATCCGGAAGAGTTCCGCACTCCTCAGCTTTACCTGGGCGCCGAACGTGACATTTCTGATGGACGAGGACCTCTCTTCCGTCTATTTTGAGGAGCTGAACACAGAAGTTTACGGATTCAGCTATCACACTGCCGAGATTACCGAGGCAAAGGCCGACAACATCTCTCTTCCGGCATCCCGACGTACCCGGATCCTCATGCTCCATGGCGGTGATGCAAAGCATGTTCCTTTTGACCGGAATGCACTGGCTGCATCCCCGTTCTCCTATATCGCCCTTGGGCATATCCACAAGCCGGAGGTTCTCCTGGAAAACCGCATGGCCTACGCAGGTTCCCCGGAACCGCTCGACATGACGGAGACCGGACCGCACGGATATTTTGTCGGGGAAATCGACACCGCGAGCGGTCATGTGACCTCCCTGCAGTTTAAGGAAGTCTGCCAGGCCCAGTATATCCCGTTAGTGGTCAATGTAACTCCTCAGACGACCAACACCGAGCTCTCCCAGATCATTGCCGATGAGATCCGCAAGCGCGGCGCGGGCAATATCTATCGTTTCCGCATCCGCGGCATGCGGGATCCTGATATCAGTTTTGACCTGGATCTTCTCTCCGGTCAGTGGAATATCATCGAGATCCTGGATGAATCGGAACCGCAGTATGATTTCCACGCATTGTTCGCGGAACATCCGAGCGACATGATCGGCTTTTATATCCAGGCGCTCATGAAGGAAGATATGAGTCCTGTGGAGAAAAAAGCGCTTTATTACGGGATCCACGCCCTGCTTATGACAAAAGACGAAAGGAGTCAGCCATGAGATTACTCGAATTACATATCGACGGGTTCGGAAAATTTCATGACCGGACCATCTCCTTCAACGACGGGATCAATATTATCTACGGAAAGAACGAAGCCGGAAAATCCACGCTCCACACCTTTATCCGCGGCATGCTCTTCGGGATTGAGCGCGGGCGGGGACGGGCGGCAAAGAATGACCTGTATACAAAGTACGAACCGTGGGAAAACAGCGGGACCTACGAAGGCTGGCTGAGACTGGAAAAAGATGGGACCATCTACCGCATCGAGCGGCGGTTCCGGAAAGAAAATAAGTCTTTAAAGATCATCAATGAGACAAAAGGTCTTGAAGAAAATGCAAGCCAGGAATTTATTTCCGGCCTGTTAAACGGACTTACCGAGACCATGTACAACAACACGATCAGCATCGGTCAGCTAAAGAGTGCCACTGAGGACGGTATGGTGACGGAACTCAAAAACTATATCGCCAACATGAACACCACCGGCAATATTTCCTTAAATATCACGAAAGCCACCGCATTTCTGCGGAATCAGAAACGTTCGCTCGAAGCCGGGCTGATCCCGGAGGCGAGCCGGGAGTTCACTTCTCTTCTTGCAGAGATCCGGAGTGTCGAGTCAGAGATCGCCGGACCGGAATACGAGAATCAGCTCGCCGCCTACCAGAATATGCGGACCCAGGTCAATGGACTGATCGAAAATACCCAGACACAGAAAAAGGATCTGGACGAGAAACTCGCAAACGGAAAGAAAGTCCTGGCAGACAATGGTTTTACAGACCAGGCTTCCGTGGATGCGATGTCCTCCAATGCAGAAAAATTATACAGTGAATACAATATGCTGAATATGGAGTGCAGCAAGAAGTCCAGAAAAGTCCTGTCCGCGCTTACGGCCGTTCTCGGGATCGCAGGACTCGGGGCAGCGGCGACTCTTGGATATTTCAATCTCACCGCATATCTCCCTGTCTGCGGAGCTTCTGTGGCGGCGGCTGTGATCTTTTTTATCATCTCCCTGATCTTCCGTCAGAAAGATAAAGAATATCACAAAATGTGCGACAGCACCTCGGCGGAACTTGGCGCTCTTCTTGCGAGACATCTCGGAGATTCCGCAGTGTCCGAAGATGCCATGAACGCATTCCGCGCGCGGATGGGCGAATTTTCGAAGCTCTGTGATATGGTCTCCCAGTCCGAGACGGCGATCCGGAAATTTCTGGAAGATCTGAGTAATCTCCAGACAAAACAGGCCGGCTGCAGCGAGATGATCGAGAAACAGCAGCGGACCCAGTGGGAGTTGGAAAAAAAGCTGGAACACTTGAGCAACTGCAAGAATAAAGCGAAAGCGTTAAAGCGGACTCTCGCGGAGAATGACCGCATCCACGATGAGATCGTCGCCATCGACCTCGCCCAGGAGACCATGGCAGACCTCTCCTCCACGATACGGGATTCTTTCGGACTCTATCTGAACAAAGAGGCGTCCCAGTATATCACCGGCATCACCGGCGGGATCTACGACAGCATGAGCATCGACGAGAATCTGAACGTCTTCCTGAACACGAAGACAAAGCTCGTCCCGCTCGAAAACGTCAGCAGCGGAACCATGGACCAGGTCTATCTCGCCCTGCGCCTTGCCGCCGCAAAGCTTCTCACGGGGTCCGGCTCCGAATCCGGAGGTTTTCCGCTGATCTTCGACGACAGCTTTACCCAGTACGATGATGATCGCCTGAAAACAGCGCTCGAATGGCTCGCCTCCGCCTACGGCGGTCAGATCATCATCTTCACCTGCCATCGCCGCGAAGCGCAGATGCTGCGCGCAAGACAGGTGCCGTTTCAGTTGATCGAGATGTAAGATCCTGTCCTGACCGATCCATAATTGTTCAGCGCCTTCCCGGCTGCGAACAAAAATCCACGTTTTCTGCAAAAAATGTCGGCAGTAGATTAAAACTGCCGACATTTTTATATTTATAGGGATTCCGTCATTCCACAGCACGCAGTCTTTTACGCGTACTTTTCCACAATCGCCCGGAATTCATCCCCATGACCATCGATCCATGTCTCCCAGTTCATGTTAGATGCTGCCGCTGCTTTTCCAAGCTCCACGAGAAGCTTCGGAAGATCACGCTCCAGGATCACGGCTCCGGCCTCGCCGAATTTTGCCGCACCGAGTTTATCGCTTCCACCGACGAACATCTTAAACGCAGACTCCGGCTTTCCGTCTACGGTCTTTGCTGCGCCCTGGAAACCGAGCGCCGCCGCCTGATGCGCGGAACAGCTGGACGGACATCCGGAAATACAGATCTTCGGAAGAGCGCCGTCCGGGATTCCTGCCTCTCTGACAGCCGCTACAGCCGCTCTAAGCGCCGCCTGGCTGTCTCTGACGCCCTGCTGGCAGATTGATGCGCCGATACATGCAACACTGTTCTCAAAGGCTGTCTGGGCTCCGTCAGCCGTTGCTGCGAGAACCTTCTTTGCCTCGTCTGCAGTCAGGTTGATGATATAGATCGTCTCATGCGGTGCGATCCGGCACTCTGCATCCGGGATCTCCTTTAAAAGTGCGAGAAGCTCTGCCGGTTTTCCTGCCGGGAGACATCCTCCGATCGGATGATAAGCGACTGCGTAGAGCCCCGGCTGTTTCTGGGCAATGACGCGCTTATCAGAGATTTCTCCGGAACCTTTTTTCGTAACCGTTTTTTCTTCCACATGGAGGTCCAGACCGCCTTTTTCTTTCATTTTCTGCACGTTCTCAAGAAACGCCGTCTTTAATCCGTCAACTCCCAGTGTCTCCTGCATGAAACGGGTGCGGGCTTTCGCGCGGTTCTCATAATTGCCGTGCTGGCAGAATGTCTCGATCATGGCGCGGATATCGTAAAGGATCTCTGTCGCCTGGACATGTTCATCTACGAGGACTCCCATCTTATAGCCGCCGCCGAGTCCGCCGGCGATCCGGAGTGTGAATGTTCCGTCCGGATTTGCCATGAATCCCATATCACGGAATGCACTGTGTACAGAATCGTCAGCTCCGTTGCAGAACGCCACTTTCAGCTTTCTCGGCATATGGATTTCACCAGCGATGGAGAGCAGATACTCTGCCGCTGCCTCCGCATACGGCTTTACATCGAACGCTTCCCCTTTCTGTACTCCGGAGAGCGGGCTCATCATGATATTTCTCGGATTGTCTCCGCCGCCGCCCCGGCTGTAGATCTCGGCATCAATTGCTTTTTCCATGAGGACCGGAACCTGCTCCGCCTTTAAATTGTGAAGCTGGACAGTCTCACATGTCGTAAGCTTCATGAGCTCCACACCGTAATCCTTTACCGCCTCTGTAAGGAATTCCAGGCGCTTTTCCGTCAGGTTTCCGCCTGCCATTCTGAGACGCAGCATATGTTTGGAAGGATCCCGCTGCGCATAACTTCCGAATCCTCCGGAGATTCCCTTGTATGCCTTCCGGTCGATCTCGCCTTTGTCAAATTTTTCAATTGTCTCCACGAAACCATGGATCTGTTCGCGGAACTGTTCTTCCCATTTTTCATTTATCATGATCGTTTTCCTCTTTCCTCTTTTTCCTTTTCCAGGCTGTACGGATCCTTCCGGTGTCTCACCTTCCGGCGAAATCCGCAGAATTTCTACTCTTTCCAGTGCAGATGATGCAGATGTCCTTCCATCGTCATCTTCTCAAACCCGTTCTGTCTGAGCGCCTCATAGAGCACGATCGCTACGGAATTTGAAAGATTTAAGGATCTGATATCTCCCCACATCGGGATCCGGATGCAGTTTTCACGGTTCTCCACAAGGATCTCCTCCGGGATCCCGCGGCTCTCCGGTCCGAACATGATATAGGCGTCCGGATCATACGGAACATCCGTGTATACATGTTCGCCTTTGGTGGTCGCCATGTAGATCTTTGCTCTCGGATTCTTCTTTAAGAAATCCTGATAATCACTGTACACCGTCACATCCAGCTTGTCCCAGTAGTCCAGTCCGGCACGGACCAGATGTTTTTCGCTGAGCTTAAATCCCAGCGGCTCGATCAGGTGCAGCTTCGTGTTCGTTGCCACGCAGGTTCGCCCGATATTTCCTGTGTTGGCCGGCATTTCCGGCTCGTATAATACGATGTTCATGTTGTGGTCTCTCCTGTCATATAAAAAGAATGTGCTTCGGCTCGTTATTCGCATAAATAAGAATGAATGTGCCTTTTTGTTTAACAGGAAGTTCCATCGGAATTTCCTGTTAAACAAGAAATTTCTCGGCCCGACCACCTTCATGATCAAGCCGGGGAAGCTCCGTTTTCCATGACTGTCCGGTATCCGCACAGTCACAATTCTTTTTATTTCTCTTCGTTCAGGTGTCTCTTCACGAAACGCTCCATTCTCTCAAGCGCACGTTTCAGATCATTTAAGGAGTACGCATAGGAGATTCTCAGATATCCCTCTCCGCAGTCGCCGAACGCAGTACCCGGAACAACGGCAACCTTCTCCTCCTCAAGAAGCTTTAAAGCAAACTCATCGGAAGTCATACCGAATTTCTTGATGCTCGGGAATACATAGAACGCGCCCTGCGGCTCATAGCAATCAAATCCCATATCGCGAAGTGCCTTTACAAGGTAACGTCTTCTCTGGTCATATGCCTCACGCATCTCGACCACATCATGATCACCGTTTCTCAGCGCCTCAACCGCAGCATACTGGCTTGTTGTCGGCGCACACATGATCGCAAACTGGTGGATCTTTAACATCTGTTTCAGGATGATCTCCGGCGCACATGCATAGCCGAGACGCCATCCGGTCATCGCGAAGGATTTCGAGAAACCGTTGATCAGAACGGTACGCTCCTTCATTCCCGGGAATGCGGCGATCGTGCAGTGCTGTCCCTTGTAGGTAAGCTCGGAGTAGATCTCATCGGAGATAACAAACAGGTCTTTCTCCACGCAGACCTTCGCGATCTCCGCCAGATCTTCCGCCTCCATAATGGAACCGGTCGGGTTGTTCGGGAACGGAAGCACCAGGACTTTCGTCTTCGGTGTGATCTTTTCCAGGAGTTTTTCTTTTGTCAGGCGGAACTTGTCCTTCTCCTCAAGCTGAATCGTAACCGGAACACCGTCCGCCAGGATCGTACACGGAGTGTAGGACACATAGCTCGGCTGCGGGATCAGAACTTCGTCTCCCGGATTTAACATCGCGCGAAGCGCGATATCGATTGCTTCACTTCCGCCGACGGTTACCATGACCTCTTTGTTATAGTCATATTCCACGTCAAAACGTCTCTTTAAATAGTTGCAGATCTCGATCTTCAGATCTTTTAAGCCTGCGTTGGATGTATAGAAGGTACGTCCTTTTTCCAGAGAATAAATGCCCTCTTCACGGATATGCCACGGAGTATCAAAATCCGGCTCTCCGACGCCTAAGGAGATTGCATCTTTCATCTCACTTACAATATCAAAGAATTTACGGATCCCGGACGGCGGGATCGTTACGATTTTATCAGATAACGGGTTTCTCACGGTGTAATCATCATCCTTTCATCCCCCGGCTTCTCATACATGATCGTGCCGTGGTCCTTATATTTCTTGAGTACAAAATGGGTCGCTGTGCTGAGGACGGAATCCATCGGGGAAAGTTTTTCAGATACAAACTGAGCGACCTCACGCATAGTCTTTCCTTCGATGATCACGGTGAAATCAAACGCACCGGACATCAGATATACGGAATTCACTTCGCTGTACTGGTAAATGCGCTCCGCGATCTTGTCAAATCCCATTCCTCTCTGCGGAGTTACTTTCACTTCGATCAGTGCGATCACTTTCTCGTTTCCGGTGTTATCCCAGTTGATCATGGTGTGATATCCACAGATAATGTTTTCTTTTTCCATGTCCGCGATCTCATTCGCGACGGCTGCTTCACTCTCGCCCAAAAGGGCGGCCAGATCTTTCAGATCAATTCGGCTGTTCTTTTCAATGATCGCCAAAATTTTTTCACGCATGATAAATCCTCCTTGTCACATATCTGTTCAGTTCTTTCACCTGAGGAATCTGCCGCCTGCATTCTCTTATGGGCAACAGTTTCTTACAAAGTCATAGCAGCGATTACAGGTAAATCCATATTCCGACCGGCTGTCCCGGCAGGAAAGCTTTCTCCCAGTCAGATCACAGTCATACACATTCTCCTGTGATCTTATAGATTTCATCCTGTGCCGGGCGTCCCAGAAATCCTGTTGTTCCGATCCCGGTCATCTTTCTCGCGATACCTTTTTCCACTTTTCCGATCACTGCGGACGGGATCCCCGCCTCGCTTAAGATCCTCACGGCATCCCCACCGTTTTCCACCGCCATCAGAAGGCATTCTCCCGATGCGAGCCGGTATGGATTCAGGTCAAAAAGTTCACAGATCTCGATTGTTTCCTGTGCGACCGGGATTTTCCTCAGTTCAAAGGAAATTCCCTGCTCATACGCTCCTGAGATAGTCCAAAGGGCGGCCAGTATGCCGCCCTCCGAAATTTCTTCCCATTCTCCTGCGCCGCAGGCATCGAACATCTCCGGAGTCAGTTCTAACTTTTTATCTGCCTGCACCCGGATCCGCTTGACAAACCATTCCGGGAATCGGGCCGATATCTCTTTTTCTTTTGCCGACAGAGCCGCCTTCACACCGTTTTTTCCGATCGTCCCTGCGACTACCAGATCCTGTCCCGGTCTGAAGATCCCCGCTCCGTTGGGTTCGCGCTCAATTTTTCTCATGATTCCGGTCTCTCTTCTATGCGGCCTAAGCCGCGTTCTCACCCATTCCAGGGCCATAATTTTCGCCCGGCCGCGGTCCGGCAGTTTCAGCAGGTGCCTGTGTTTCCGGCGCCTGTGTCTCAACCGGTGCCGGCGCCTCTGTCTCGGTCGGCGCTGCCGTCTCAGTTGGCGCTGCCGTCTCAGTTGGCGCTGCCGTCTCGGTCGGTGCCGGTGCTGCTGTCTCAGCAGCTCCCGTTCCTACACGGTAAACTGTTTTTGACGCATTGTATGTGTCAGAGTTTAACAGGGTGCGTTCCTGCAGCTGTCCATCCACATATACGCACTTATATAATTTCGACTTTAATCCCGTATGCCCGGATTCCACTTTCACGCGCTTTCCGGTCGGAAGGCTCGGATCCTGGATCTCCTGGGTTGGTGACGGCACGGTCTGAAGTGTCTCTGACTCAAATGCCAGAGTGCGGTTCGACGGTCTCGTCTCTTTTCCGTAGATCGTGAACGTCAGTGTCTTTCCCTGTGTGTATCCCTCGATATAGATCGGGGTACCATAAGGATTCTTCACCTTCAGGTCTTTGTAAGTTCCGGCAATCGCCGCATCCATAGACGGTTTTACATAGCTGACCGACATGGAATGATTCTGGCGCTGAACGATCTCCAGCTCCGCGTATAAAGCCGCGTTGTAGAGAGTTGTAGAGATCTGGCAGACACCGCCGCCGATACTGTCAACAGACCGGCCATTCTCATAAGCAGTCGCCGTCTTATATCCGTTTTCCAGTGTGAACGGATGCATACACTCATACCCGGAAAGAACCTCTCCCGGCATCAGCACATGTCCGTTGATCTTTCCCGAACCTACTGCAAGGTTTGTGGATCGGGAAGCACCGCTGGTCGCAAAGCTCGTGGAAAAAGTTCCGAGAACATCCTTGATCGTCGCGAGATCTTCCTCCGTCACCTTCGGCTTATCCACAGTAACAGATGCCTCCACACGGATCGCGCCTGTGTCCTCACTGTTCAGCGCCTCATTAAGGGCCGCTTTCGTTGCGTCCATATCTACTGTCACACCTTCTTTTGAAGGTGTGATCTCAAACTTTCCGTTCTTTCTCGTGATCGTTGCGTCGACAGCATCCGCCACCGCAGAATCACAGTTCGCGGATACGAAAGAAGAGATCTTATCCTGATCCACCGAGAGATCCAGCTCGATCTTCAGCGGATTTACCTCAAGGTCTTTCTTTTTCATATACCTTTTTACAAGATTTCCCTTCAGTTCTGTCCCCTGGATCGCTTTCGCCACCTCATCCTGATTATCCCAGGCAACGCCAAGCGTCTTCGCATCGGATTTCGCCTCCGCTCCATTTACCACAAGTGTGATATCCTGATTTAGTTTTTCATTTACATAACTTTCGATCTGCTTTTCGGCTTCCGCTTCCGTAAGTCCGGAAAGGCTGACGGCTCCAACGGAGACCCCATCCGGGATCCGCTCATCTGCCAGTGTGGAAACCGGGGCGATCCAGACAAGTCCGGCGCTCAGTAACGCCGTCACACCTGCGATCCACACATTTTTTTTCATTCTTTTTTCCTCGCTGATATCTTTCTGCTGCCTGATATATCCCAGGTTTTTTCTCATCATATGATGTTGGGGTCAAAAGGTTTTGACCCCTTGTGATACCGTATTGTTCCGCACTTCGTGCTCCCACAATACTCAAAAACATTCATAATCCGCTCATTTTTCTTCGAAAAATGGCTGCTTATTCATGTTTTGGCGGGTCCCAAGATCAAAAATCCTCTTGCAAGCAAGCTTGCATCGGATTTCTGACCTTTTGACCCTGGTATCATCATATTAAAAAATAGAAAGAAGGGAACCGAGAATCATCGGCACTACCATTGCAAGTACGACCAGCACGATCACGATGGTAGAGAAAATCTTTCTTGTTTTTTTATTATTCATGTTAAACAAACCATTCACCTCTTCTTGCTTTCCATTCCGGTCCGCATCTCACAGCTCTCATGCCGTTTAATAGTCATTCTTCCAGCGTTCCCGAAATCTATCCCTGTTTTTTCGCATTTTCCGGTATTCTTCCATACTGGAAAATGATCTTGTCGATCATCCGGGAGATTTCATTTCCGGACATGTGATCGATCTCGACAGTTATGTCTATTCTATGATATTTTAGTAAATCCTGCAAGTGTTCTTTTTGCCTTTTAGACGCCGTCCGTTCCTTTTTTGCCTTATATTGCAGCATTTTTGCGGTGAAGAGTTCCGGGCGCTCTTTTCCGAACCTTCTTTTTAATTCCTGGTAGAGATCATGGGCGGCATAAGCGTCGGAAAGCGCGCGGTGTGCCGTGTCCTGATGAACGCCAAAATATGCGCAGGCAGCACCCAGATTTTTCTTTTCCGCTCCCGGCATCAGATAGCGGCAGAGCTTCAGCGTATCAACCCCATATTTCTCGAATTTCCGCTTCTGGTTTACCGCAGCCTGAACAAGGAAACCGTAGTCGAAAATGATCTGATGTCCAAGGAGCGGGAGATCTTCCGTGAAGTTTAAGACCTCATCCAGGATCTCATCGATCCCCGGTGCATCCTTCACCATATCATCCGTGATCCCCGTCAGCTCCACGATCCTCTCCGGGATCTCCCGGTGCGGGTTTACCATCGTATGATAGGTGTCCACTGCCTCGCCATCTATCACCTTCACCATACCGATCTCCGTGATCTTTTCATGGCGTGCACCGATCCCTGTCGTCTCAAGATCCAGTGCGACATAAGAATTTATCATTTCATCTGCCATGTCTCTTCTCCATCCTTGTATACAAAACGCACCGCTCCCGCATTCCCAGACAGCGGATCCCGCTTTTTATAATCAAACAGTACAAACGTCCCATCTTCCATATGTTCCAGATGAGCCATTTTCGCCATCTGCCTCGAATCAAAGCCAGCATAATCCGTGAGCCATTTTGGATTTTCTTCCTCCGCCATGAAGAATTTGCGGACTTCCTTTTTGTACGGAGACTGGTCGCTGGCAAAGGACGGACGGCTCTTGATGTTTTCGCGGACATAGAGGTCATACATTAAACTGTCACGGAAGTCCGCTAAGGACGGCTGTCCGGTTTCCGGGACCTTTGCAGCCGTAACATGATCCCGCTCTTCTTCCCTCATATCCTCCTCCAGGAACCGGTACAGGATCTCATACCTGGCCAGTCTGCTGTGGCTGATCCCGGTAAGGCCGTTCTTCTCATAGTATTCCGCCAGATTCACAAAAACCTCCGATGGTCTCTGGAATCTTTTCTCCAGCAGCTTCATCGTCGCCGGGAACTGGCCGCTGTTATAGTAAACCTCGACCATGTCCTCCACGCCTTTCAGACGGATCACATCGCTGTAAGGAAGCCACTTTGTGGAAAGCACTTCATATGGCGGGATTCCCCGGTATTTCAGATCATATGCCGCAACCTGCTCCTCCATGTAGGATCCTTTTAACACCTTTAAGAACCCCATCTGGAGCTGATCCGGACGCATCCGGTAAACGTCATCAAACGAACGCATAAATGATTCATAGTTCTCATAGGGAAGTCCCGCGATCAGATCAAGGTGCTGGTGGGTATTCCGGTAATCGTAAACACGGTCCACCGCCCGTTTCAGTTTTACCAGATCCATGTGCCTGTGGATCTCCCGGATCGTGTCCGGATTTGTAGACTGGACACCGATCTCCAGCTGGATCAGACCCGGGCGCATCTTTCCGATCAGTTCCAGCTCCTCCTCGTCAAATATATCCGCGGAAACCTCGAAGTGGAAGTTCGTGATCCCATTATCATGCTCCACAAGGTACCGCCAGATCCCCAGCGTGTGTTCTCTTTTGCAGTTGAAGGTGCGGTCCACAAATTTGACCTGTGGGACCTTGTGGTCCAGGAAAAACTGCAGTTCCGGGAGTACCAGATCGAGACTCCGGAAGCGCACCGTCTTATCGATGGAAGAAAGACAGTAACTGCAGGAAAACGGACACCCGCGGCTGCTCTCATAGTAGACGATCCTGTTCTCGAATCCTGCCATATCATCATAGTAGAATGGGATCTCATCGAGACTGAGAAGACGCTGCGGACCATGTTCCTCGATCTCGCCGTTTGCTGCGCGATAAGTAATTCCCGGAATCTGACTTAAGTCCAGACGATCTGAATGCGCATTTTCTCCTTCGGCATTCTCCGGCATCCGGGTATTTTCCGCACAGCCGGAAGTTTTCTCCTTTGCCTGTCCCCTAAAGCTTTCACCTGTATATCCGTCCGGTACGGACGTTTTTTCTCTCTGAAGATAAGCACGCACAAGCTCTGTGAACGTCAGCTCGCCTTCCCCGCGCATGATACCGCGAACATCCAGCTCACGCGTCAGCACTTTTTTCGCATCATAGGACACCTCCGGACCTCCAAGCCAGATCTCCGCCTCCGGCAGCACTTTCTTTACGTCCCGGACGATCTCCATGATATAGGAAATGTTCCATATATAGCAGGAAAAGCCGATAAAATCCGGCTTTCTCCTGTAGATATCCTGTAAAATTAAATCCATCTGATGGTTGATGGTATATTCTCCGATCTCGATATCCGCTCCCGGGATCTTTGTCCGTGCAAACGCGCGCAGGCTGTATACACCAGGATTTGAGTGGATATATTTGGCGTTGATCGCCGCCAGCAAAAATTTCATTGATTCCTCCGTTATACCCGGTACTCAATCTTGCGTCCTGTCGGGTTATACTGATAATACCGCACGCCAGCCGCATTTAACATTCTCTTGGACGCCCGTGTGGACGCATCGTTCGCGTACTTGTCGCTCTCGTAAACGATCGTCTGGATACCGGCCTGGATGATCGCTTTCGCACACTCATTGCACGGGAACAGGGTCACATAGAGTTTGCTTCCTTCCAGACTGCCGCCGCGGTAATTTAAGATCGCGTTCAGCTCACTGTGTGTCACATAGAAATACTTTCTGTTGTACGGGTCCTCATCCATCTTATCCCACGGGAATTCATCATCGGAACAGCCTTTCGGAAATCCGTTGTAGCCCATGGACAGGATCTTATTGTCCTGACTCACGATGCAGGCACCTACCTGCGTATTCGGATCTTTGGATCGCATTGCGGAAAGCTTCGCAACTCCCATGAAATATTCGTCCCAGGTAATATATCCGTCTCTCTTCTCTGACATGGTTTCTCCTCCATCTCTGTGATGATCTGTTATTGTATCACGATGTAACTGTTCCATGGATTTTACACATTTATAATATGATATCCCGCTGCCTTGCACAGGCGGTTCATGATCGCCTGGCCAAGCTGGTCCTTGGAAAAGCTCTCTGAGAAGATGCAGTCTACCTTGCGCGCATCAAAGTCACGCAGCACCGCAAACAGGTTGTGAGCAACTGTCTCCTCATGTTCTCTGCTTCCGATCACCTCGAGATTTCCATCCGGATACAGATCCCGGCTCTCCTCGGTGCAGATGATGCCGACTTTCTTTCCCTCGGCCTCCGCCTTCTTTGTCTGCTCATTGATATAAGCCACGACCTTGTCCATATCGCCCTCGACCAGCGTCATGTCCGCCTTCGGGGCATAATGGCGATACTTCATTCCCGGCGCTTTCGGCTTGATATCTCCGCTCACCGGTCCCAGGATCACCGGATCGATATCAACCTGCCCCAGTGTCTCACGGAGCATCTCGATCGTGATCGCCCCCGGTCTTAAAAGTGTCGGAACCTCACTCGACACATCCACGATCGTGGACTCCACGCCGATCCCGACGGCACCGCCGTCGATCACCATCTCGATCTTTCCGTCCATATCTTCGATGACATGTTCCGCCTTTGTCGGGCTCGGTCTTCCGGATGTATTGGCACTCGGCGCCGCGACCGGAACTCCCGCCAGATGGATCAGGCAGTTTGCCACCGGGTCAGACGGCATGCGGACCGCAACGGTGTCAAGACCGCCGGTCGTTCCGTAAGGCACAATGTCTTTTTTCGGAAAGATCATGGTCAGCGGGCCCGGCCAGTATTTTTCCGCCAGTTTCCGCCCGGCTTCCGGAATTTCCTTTACGATCGCCGGGAGTTCCTCCATACAGGAAATATGGGCGATCAGCGGATTGTCGGATGGACGTCCTTTTGCCGCATAGATTTTCTTTGCCGCTTCCTCATTTAACGCATTCGCGCCGAGACCGTAAACAGTCTCGGTCGGAAATGCCACAAGGCCGCCGTTTCTTAAGATCTCTGCCGCCTCCAGAAGCCCCGGATTCTTTTCCAGTGCTTCTCTTGTCTTTTCTTCTTCTCTGATGCGAACTACTTTTGTATTCATATTATGCACTCTCGATTCTCTTATCAATAATGTTTGGAGCCGGAGTCTCTTTCCCCACGCTCTCAGAACTGCCCTGCGCCTTGAAATCCGCAGTATTTCTGCATGATCCCATTTTTTTCTAATGATAAAGGTGCTGCACAAAACGCAGCACCTTACTTTGTTTAATTGCGTATTCAGTTTAGCACATGGATGTTATGGTTGCAACAGATTTCCGGCGGATTTACTGGCTCTCCGTCAATCCTTCCATCTTCTTATCTCTTTCAGTCCGGAAAGAATCGACTCCACAAAACTGTCGTAGATCTGGTTGCCTTTCTCTGCCGTTGCCCCGCTCGGGTCTCCGCCGATCCCGATCGGCTTTCCATCCTCGGTTTCCCACTCTTCCGATACCCAGCCGAGTGTGATCGGTCCGTAAACAGTGAACGTCTTGTTTCCCATAAATTTCTTCGGGATCCCCGCCTCAGAGGTCTCCAGTTTTACCGTCTCCGGCCGTTCCGCGAGGACCATCGATGTCTCCATCTCTCCTCCATGGAAATCCCAGACATTTCCAGGTGTCACAGTATCTTTCACCGCCTGATTGCCAAAAAATACACCGCAGTTGATGATAAATACGGCAATTCCAAGCTCACTTCGAAGTTCTCTGCTCAGCACCTGGATGATCGGAGAATTTCCGCCGTGGCAGTTTAAGATCGCGATCTTCTTAAAACCATGATGAGCCAGCCCTTTGCAGATGTCATACAAAACGTGATAGAACGTGTCCGGTTTCAATGTCACGGAGCCGCAGAAATTGATGTGTTCCGTGCTGAGTCCCACCGGGATCAGCGGGAAAATGAGCATCGGGTAGTCCGGGATCTCCCGGTCCAGCGCTTCCTTGATCCGTCTCGCTGTTCCCTCTGCAATGATCTCGTCCGTGCCAAGCGGACACTGGTTTCCATGCTGCTCCAATGCCCCTACCGGGATCATGACTACCGTCTCATCTTTATCGACCTGTTCCATTTCCAGTCTTGTCAGTTCATTATAGTACCTTACCATTGTTTTTTCTCCATTCAGTGCCTTCAAACCAATGTTTTCTTACAGTCAGCGCAGTAAATGCGCAGACCTACTGAATCGTTTCAGTTTTCTTCTCTCTGTGGATCCCGGAATGAATGATCACACTGACATGCTTGTATACAAGCGCCGTCACGATCGCATTCAATCCGCATTTTACAAGGTTAAACGGGATGATCGCGAAAAGAGCGAATGTGTAAAGGTTTGTGATCGCCGGATTGATCTTTGTTCCCATCGCAATGATATTCTCGATTCCGCCGAAAGCAACTTTTGCGTAGAACGGAAGAGTGATCGCACAGTTTACAAATACTGCACCGATAACTGCACAGAATACACCGACAACAAGAGCGATCATCGCTGTCTTTTTCGTCTTATGTCTGCGGTAGATCAGAGCTGCCGGCACGGAGAACATACAGCTTCCGATGATGTTTCCAAGCTCACCGACATAGTAAGTGCTTGTTCCGTTTAAGAGCAGTTTTAAAAGGTTCTTCACGATCGCAATGAGCGCCGCCTGTGCCGGTCCCATGGCGAAACCGCCGATCAGTACCGGGAGCTCTGCGAAATCCAGTTTATAAAACGGCGGTGCAAACGGAACTGCCACCTGGATCGTCTCCAATACGGCTGCGAGTGCGCTGAACATGGCGATCAGCACGATGTTTCTGACACTTAATACTTTATTCTGGTTCATAATGATCCTCCTTGTACGTGTTGTTCTTCTGCAGAAATACCGGATAGGGACACGGTATCGCAACAAGGAATTGCTGTGCAGGAAAAAATTCATCGGAATGTGCCCCGGCACGTTCTCGTTGTTATACAAAAAAGATCCCGGACAATTAAAAAAAGTCCGGGACCTGTATCTACTATTCCTGTCATACAATTTCTTCTCTCATCCAGACTATACTGTCGGTTTTGGAATTTCACCAAATCAGCTGCTCAGCGCAGGTCGCGGACTATACCGCCGGTGGGGAATTTCACCCCGCCCCGAAGAACGATATTTATTTGTTCGATAACAGAATATCACATTTTTATTTGCTGTGCAATCATTTTTTATCCGTGCAAGTTCCCCCTTAGCGGAAATGTCCATAGGAATGTCCTGCTGCCATTCCGCCGCGAAGCTCCGCCATCTCGCTGACAGTCACGAGCTGGTAACCTCTCTTTGTAAGCTCCGGGATCAGCGTCTCCGCTGCGATCGCGCTCTGCTCATAGAGATCATGCATCAAAACGATATCTCCATCTTTAACCTGGCTTAAAACGGTATCAATCGTCTTCTGGGCATTTCTCGTCTTCCAGTCCAGAGTATCCACCGACCATACGATCGACGGCATTCCTGCCTTCGCAAGAACTGCTTTGCTCGCATCATTGATCTTTCCTCCCGGCGGGCGAACTCCTTTCGGTGCATTTCCGCCTGCTGCAACGATCGCATCACGGGTCTGGTTTAAGCTCTGCAAGATCTGACCTTCGGACATATTTGTGAGATATGTATGCGCCCAGGTATGGCTGTTCGTCTCACATCCGAGATCCGCCATGCGCTTTACCGTGGATGCATAAGAAGCCACACGATTTCCAACCATAAAGAACGTTGCTCTTCCGCCGTTCGCCTCCAGCGAATTCAGAATACGCTCTGTATATTTGGATGGTCCGTCATCGAAAGTCAGCGCCACCATCGGTCTTGTTGGATCAATTCCTCCATTCTTCGGTCCCTCCGGAGCTGCTGCATCTTTTTCTGTCACAGTAACCCAGATTCCGTCCACGCGAAGTCCCTGTCCTTCTGTTCCGGCAGTCTCACCATTTTTTACCGGAGCTGTCCATGACCCATTCTGGAATACTGAGTAATAAACATCATAATGATCTTTTAACTGCCCTGTGAGCTCCATCCGGATCGCCTCGAGCGGCATCCCTGTCTCGATCGTTCCGGTCTCCGCCATATTTTCCTGCCAGGAAAGCCAGCCGGAACCGCTTAAATTTACCTGATAAGAAAGTGTTCCGCTCATTCCCTCCGGCTGTCCGGAAAGACTCGCCCGGATCGCCGTCACATAAGTCCCGTTTCCGGCACGTTCCGCCGTCTGGTCTCCGTGGTATGCGCTCCAGCCGACTCCATGCTCAAATATTCCGTACACAGCTCCCATATCTGCCGCATATACCGGTTTTGTGTTCATACCTGCTGCCGTAAAGCATACAGCGACGGCCGCAGCTGCCCCACAGATTGCCCGTCTGATTTTTTTCCAATCCATTTGTTCCCCTCTTTTCTCTGGTTCTTTTCACCATATTTTCTATTTCCATATTCTAACATGAAAATACAAATAAAGGTATCTTTTCCACGTTTTTTCTCAATCTTCATAAAATCGTCAGAATTTAACTATTCACACCGTCACAGTTACAGGGACGGGGCTATTTCGAATTAGTTTTTCGATATAGCGAACACAGCTGTCAGCTGCTGTAAAACGCTACCCGCCTGTTTCATCACTTGCGCACAGCATAGCGCAAACTTGCCTATCCCGTATTTTTCCTGTATAATAAGATAGTATGACTTACAGGGATTATTATCGAAAGGAGTAACAAAAACATGATTCAGAATCTGAATGAAGAATTATTTTCTTTTATCAAAAAGAGTCCAACTGGTTTCCATGCTGTTCATGAGCTGGCAAACTACCTGACTGAAGCAGGCTTTGAGTGCCTCGCTGAGGGAAATACCTGGAACCTTGCTGAGGGCGGCAAATATTTTGTAACCCGCAACCAGTCCGCGATCATCGCATTCAAGGTATCCCGCAAAGATTATTCAGGCTTCCATATCGCGGCAAGCCACAGTGACTCCCCGACTTTAAAAATCAAAGAGTCCTCCGAGATGAATGTTGAAAACCAGTATGTAAAATTAAATGTTGAAAAATACGGCGGAATGCTCTGCGCTCCGTGGTTTGACAGACCACTCTCCGTTGCAGGCCGTATCATCGTAAAAGATGGTAATCGTCTCACAACAAAGCTGATCAATGTTGACCGCGATCTTCTCATGATCCCGAACCTCGCGATCCACATGAACAGGGAAGTAAACGACGGTTATAAATACAACATCCAGAAGGACATGCTCCCGTTATACCGTATGAGCAATTCCGGCAAGGCATTTAAAGAAATGATCGCCGAGGAAGCCGGTGTTTCCGTTGATCAGATCAAGGGAATGGATCTTTTCCTCTACAACCGCATGGAAGGTACGATCTGGGGCTGCGACGGCGAGTTCATCTCCGCTCCGCGTCTTGACGACCTTCAGTGTGCATTCACATCCACGATGGCTCTGTTAAACAGTGAGAGCGACCGCTGCATTCCGGTCGTTGCCGTATTTGATAATGAGGAAGTTGGAAGCGGTACAAAACAGGGCGCCGGCTCCACATTCCTTTATGACATCCTTCGCCGCATTAACCGCAGCCTTGGAAGAACAGAAGAAGAGTATCTCACTTCCCTTGCTTCCAGCTTCATGGTATCTGCGGATAACGGACATGCTGTACATCCGAACTACGCGGATAAGACAGACCCGACAAACCGCACATACTTAAACGGCGGTCTTGTGATCAAACACAGTGCAAACCAGAAATACACAACAGACGCTGTTTCCGCTGCAGTTATGCGCTGCCTCTGCGAGCGTGCAGGTGTTCCGTATCAGGAGTTCTTAAATCGTTCCGATATTCTCGGCGGTTCCACTCTCGGAAACATCTCCAATGCACAGGTTTCCTTAAACACAGTGGATATCGGACTTCCGCAGTTAGCGATGCACTCTCCGTATGAGACTGCCGGTTCCAAGGATATGGCTTACATGGAAAAGGCATTTGAAGAGTTCTTCAAATCTGCGATCCGCGCCGAAGGTGACGGTACACTCGTACTCGAATAATTTTTATAAAAATGCTCCGCCGGAAATTCTCGCATTTCCGGCGGTTTTTTATCCTTCCAATGCAGAGGCACGCCGGAAATGTTCCTTTTCATATTTTCGTCCTGATCAGTATTTCACTATTTGTGCAGTTTCCCATGATCATTTTCTGCCATTCAGATACTCCGCCACTCCCATATGGATCGTATATGCCAGCTTATCCTGATATTCCCCGCTGTTCAAAAGTCCTGCTTCCTTTCGGTTGCTCAGAAACCCGCACTCCACGATCACGATCGGACATTTCACATGCAGAAGAAGATAATAATTGCCATTTGCCTTCGGAAGTCTCCGGTTCTGTTCTCCAAGGACATAGCTGAACCTTTTCTGCAGGATTTCCGCCAGCGCTTTGCCTTTTGCTGAATCCCGGTAATAAAATACCTGGCCGCCGGACACGGATTCTTCATGATAACTGTTCTGATGGATGCTGACCACAAGATCCGCGCCGCTCTCTTCAATGATCTCGCACCTTTTTTTCATATCTGCCATTTTTTTCCGGCTGTCCGTATCTGAATAAAGCCCTGTATCCGTTTCCCTTGTCATGATAACCCTGATATCATCCTGCTCCAGATATGTTTTTAACCGTTTTGCAACAGCCAGGTTGATGTCTTTCTCCAGGCTTCCGTCAACACCGACTTTCCCCGGATCTGTTCCTCCATGTCCGGCATCGATCACTACCACCGGCATCTCTTTTATGTAGGCATCGGTGCTCCCTGTCACATGAATGCTCCCATATTTTACTGCCAGGATCACTATTCCAAGCAGGCAGAAACCAAGAACCGGCTCTATCAGATTCCGCTTCATGCACTGTTCTCCCAAAGTTTTGTTTTTCATAACACTCTATTTTCTCCCTCATCGAATTATGTGTGATCCAGAGGCCCCTGTTTTCAGATTCTTCCCCTTACTTTCCTGCATTGACACATCAATATGCCATCTGTATAATAGAGTCAGACAACACGAAAGGTCAGGTTTATGACATGGCAAATGAAAAACTGAAATTTACCTGTGACTACATGGAGGGGGCTCATCCTTTGATCATGGATGCACTTCTCTCCACAAATATGATGCAGACCTCCGGATACGGTCTCGATGAGTTTTCCGCCTCCGCGAGAGATAAGATCCGCAAAGCCTGCGATGCGCCGGATGCAGGTGTCTACTTTCTCGTCGGCGGTACCCAGACAAATGCCACGGTAATCGATGCACTTCTACGTTCCTATCAGGGAGTCCTTTGTGCGGAGACCGGACATATTGCGGTCCATGAGGCCGGCGCTATCGAGTTTGGCGGACATAAGGTTCTCCCGCTGCCCCATACATACGGAAAGATCTCAGCCACACAGATCTCCTCTTATATGGATACCTTCTTATCCGATGAAAACCATGAGCACATGGTCATGCCCGGCATGGTCTATATCTCACAGCCGACTGAATACGGGACGCTGTATTCCCTGGAAGAACTGACTGCTCTCAGCGAGGCCTGCCGCAGATACCATCTTCCGCTTTATGTGGACGGTGCAAGACTGGCATATGCACTGGCTGCTCCGGAAAATACCGTTTCATTAAAAGATCTCGCAAGACTCTGCGATGTCTTCTACATCGGTGGGACAAAATGCGGTGCTCTCTTTGGCGAAGCTGTCGTGATCCCCGATCCGGCATTGATCCCGCATTTTTTTACGATCGTTAAACAGCACGGTGCTCTGTTCGCAAAAGGCCGTATCCTGGGGATCCAGTTTGATGTCCTGTTTACCGATGATCTCTATCTTCATATCGGTGAATCCGCTCTTAACTATGCAGACTCGATCAAAAACGTATTAAAAGAAAATGGTTATCAGTTTTTCCTTGAGACTCCGACAAACCAGATCTTTATCATTCTGGAGGACGAAATCCTCCACGACCTTGAAGGATCCGCAGAATTCAGTTTCTGGGAAAAATACGATGATACGCACACAGTGATCCGGATCGCCACAAGCTGGGCAACCACAAAGGAACACACCGATGCACTGATCACACTTTTAAAACAGATACGTGCTTAGCAGGAGGCATCTTCCGGCATTCCAATACCCGGATATTTCCCACCGCGCACTATGACCGGGTTTTTCCGATATTTTACATTCAGGAACGGTTTCACATCCCGATCTGTGATCGTTTCCTTCAATATTACATACTCAGGAGGTATTTCCCATGACAGACAGACAACAACTGATCGTAAACAACGTAGACACTGTAAGACAGCTCATTCTCGACGCAGAGCGCTGGATCTGGGCACATCCGCAGACCGGTTACACTGAATGGCAGGCCCATGACTATCTTGTAGAAAAATATGAGGCACTTGGATACACACTTGTAAAAGCCGGGAATATTCCGGGATTCTACACCGATGTGGAGACCGGGAAACCTGGTCCGAAGGTTGCGATTTTTGGCGAACTTGATGCACTCGACATCGCCAATCATCCGGAGTCCGTAAACGGCATGACACACTGCTGCGGACACAATGCACAGTCTGCTGCCCTTTTAGGTATCGCTGCCGCATTAAAGCAGCCGCACGCGCTGGACGGTTTATGCGGATCGATCCGTCTCGTCGCTGTACCGGCCGAGGAAATGATCCAGCTGGCCTTCCGCGAGGAGCTCCGCCAGAAAGGGATCATAAAATACAACGGCGGCAAGACCGAGTTCATGTACCGCGGTCTCCTGGACGGTGTCGATATGGCAATGATGGTCCACGGAATGACAAAGGGAACCGGTGTCAATGAGGACGGAGACACGGATCTCGACTTCCACGCACAGCTCGGAATGAACGGCTGCATGGCGAAAAATATCCGTTACAAGGGAAAATCCGCTCACGCCGGCGGAGCTCCTCATATGGGAGTCAATGCAGAATATGCCGCTATGCTCGGTCTGCAGGCCTGCAATGACCTGCGCGAAACCTTCCAGGAAAAAGATACCATCCGTTTTCATCCGATCTTAATGGGTGCAAACTGTGCTGTAAACATCATCCCGGATGAGATGAAGATCGAAAGCTATGTTCGCGGAAAATCCCTGGAAGCGATCAAACGTGAAAATATCAAGATGAACCGTGCACTGACAGGTGCCGCATTAGCTATGGGCGCAGGCGTCGAGCTGAGTGACCGCCCGGGATATGCACCGGAGTATCATGATCCGGCATTTATGAAACTGGCTGAAGACTGCTGCGTGGCACTCTGCGGAAGAAAAAAGGTTGTCTTCGACTATGACGGCTGGAGCACAGGCTCCTCCGATTTCGGCGATATCACATGTGTAATGCCGGGTGTTCAGATTTCCGCAGGCGGAGGAACCGGTACTCTTCACGGCATCGATTTCCAGATCGCAGATCCGAACCGGATGTGCGTGAATGCCGCAAAAGTTGAACTCTTCCTCGCAGATGCCCTGCTCTCCGATGACGCAAAGGCAGCAAAGGAAATCATCGCAAACTATAAACCGCAGTATCCATCCATCAAGGCATACCTCGATGCGATCGACGCACTGACTCTTGATAAGGACGCAGTCAAATATGATGAAAAAGGGAACGTGACCATAGATTTCCAGAATTAGATCATTCCTGACCTCAGTGCCAGTGCACATTCCTGCACCGTGTACGATCACTTGCGATAATCTTCTTTCCGCAAATGAAACAAGAGAAAACACACTTCGCGGGTTTTCCCTTGTTATTGCGGCAGTCGCCAGGGTCTCGCACAAGCGCAGACTTTGGTTCGTTGTTCGCGTAAATAAAAATCCGTCGGAGGCATTTTTCGATGACTCCGGCGGATTTTTTCATTAACACTTTCCACTCCCTGCTCATTTTCTCTCTTATCCTTTTTTCTCCGCAATACACAACTTTTCCCGCCAGCACACTATATAACAACTAAATCATTTTTCACAGAAAGGCATGGTAATATTATGAGAACGATCGCACTTCCCGTAAATCTTCTTTCAGAAGGATCCCGTCAGAAAATCTCCGATTTTGAGCCCTGGCTTCTTCGAAGCGGAAAAGCTTATCAGACGATCCGATCCTATCTCTATGCTGCTAGCCAGTTTCTCTCTTTGTATCCTGATGTTACCCACGATAATCTGCTTCTCTATAAGTGTTATCTGATCGAGCGTTACAAACCGCGCACCGTAAATCTGAGGATCCGGGCGATCAACTGTTTTATGGAATTTCTCGGGATCCCCGCTTCAAAACTCCTCATGGTACGGCTCCAACAGCGACCATTTCTCGAGAATGTGATCAGTCAGGCTGATTATGAATATCTGAAAAAATGCCTGATCCGCGACGGAAAGACCAATTATTACTTTGCAGTGCGGATCATGGCTGCCACCGGGGTCTGGATCAGTGAACTTGTTCAGATCCAGATAGAGGATATCCGGCGTGGTCAGCTCGACCTTTATTCAAAAGGCAACAAGATCCGACGTATTTATTTCCCCCACAGTGTACGGGAGACCTGTCTGATGTGGCTGCAAAACGAAAACAGGTCCAAAGGCAGTCTGTTCCTGAACCGCTTTGGCCGTCCTATCAGTACTAACGGGATCCGTGATCAGCTGAAAGTTTTCGCTCTGCGCTATCATCTTGATCCATCCGTTGTTCACCCGCATTCCTTCCGCCATCTGTTCGCAAAAAATTTTGTGGAACGATGCAATGATATTGCACTTCTCTCCGATATTCTGGGTCACGAAAGTATCGAGACCACCCGCATCTATCTTCAAAAAAGCAGCATTGAACAGCAAAATCTCTTCAATCAGATCGTAACCTGGTAATCCACCATCAAATTCAAAGGATAAAAGCATGAAAAAACTTTCTAAAGACCAGGAAACCCTGGCAGAATCGTTCAGATCATATTTAAGAAAAAAGAACATGTCGGAAAATACCGAAAATGCGTATGGGCGGGCGATCCGTCAGTTTTTCTCTATCGAATCGTACATATCCGAAGACCAGCTCCGGAAATACCGGAGTTTTTTAATTTCCAATTATAGTCCCGCCACGATCAATCAAAGGATCTTTGCCATCAATCAGTTTCTTCTGTTTTTGGAAAAGGAGTGTCCTGCACTTGATCCGGCACTTGCCGGATTTCGTCTTCATTCAGTGAAAGCCCCCAGAGATACCTTTCAGGACTCTATCATCACAAACGAGGACTGTGAAGCTCTCCAGACGAAGCTGAAGGCAGAGCATCATGACTTCTGGTACTTTGTTGTCCGTTTTCTGGTAACCACCGGCGCCCGAGTCAGTGAACTGGTACAGATCAAAGTGGAGCATCTGGCCTGCGGGTATCTTGATCTTTATTCCAAGGGCGGAAAAATCCGCCGCATCTACATTCCAGATTTGCTCTGCCAGGAAGCAAAAACATGGTGCGAACGCCGCGGCATTGCCTCCGGCTTTCTTTTTGTTGGAAAAAATGGACGCCCCGTGACGACCAGAGGCATCCATTCCCAGTTAAAACATTATGCAATCCGGTACGGGATCGATCCCACTACCATGTACCCACATTCTTTCCGCCATCGCTTCGCGAAAAACTTTTTATCCAGAAGCGACGATATTTCTCTGCTGGCAGATCTTCTCGGACATGAAAGCATTGAGACCACCCGTATCTACCTCACACGTTCCAGTAAAGAACAAAAACTTCTACTGGATGAGATGGTAACCTGGTAGGATCCGTGTGATCCTCCGAAAGTTTCTCAGTTCCACTGGATTGAATCCCATGCAGCGGAATCTTCAAATCCAAGTTTCCAGCATGCGACTCCTGCCAGATCATTCTGTCGGATCACGTTCATCTTCTCTTTCAGAGACCGCTCCTCTTCCATCCAGAGGAACTGAGCGCCATCACTTGTCTGCACCTCGCCATAATACTGGGCAGTATCTGCCTGCCAGGTGAGCTCCACCTGATTATTATCCACCCATCTTTTTTCCTCTGCGATCCCCATCGCTTTGGACGTGATCGTTCCATCTCCGGCTTCCGTCCAAAGTCTCGTATAAAACGGAACTCCGCCTATCAGTTTTTCTCTCGGAACATTCTCCAGCATTCCGGCAATCCCGTTCTTCACATAATTGATAGAAGATACAGAACCCGCCTCACCTCCTGCAAAGTGCTCATCATATCCCATCATGATCACATAATCTGCCACGATCCCCTGTTCTTTCAGATCATAAAAACTGTTATATCCGGCCGGAACATAGTTATCCACCGACAGGATGATCCCTTTCTGTCTGCACGGGATCGACAATTCACGGATAAATTCAATATAATGGACACCTGCTTCTTTTTTCAGGCTTTCGAAGTCAAGATTCAGACCGTCCAGATCATATTTTTCTACATCCGCGATCAGGCTGTCGATCAGTTTTCGCCGTGTGGAAGTCGATGCCAGCAGCGTCTCTGTCTGAACATCTGCGCTGAAATTATCAATCAGTGCCCACACCTGAAGTCCTTTTGCATGGGCTTTCGCCACATAATCTTTGCTCGCAAGCGACTTGTAATTTCCATTATTATCCGTCAGGGAAAACCATGTCGGGGAGATCACGTTCATTCCTTTTGTCTTTGTCACAACGCTGTCAAAGCTATTATTTCCATCCTGGGTCGTCACCTGATGCCATCCGAGAACGATCTTCCCACTCATACTGGTACTCTTGTATACAGGTGCTTCAAAATTCCCGGAAAATTTCTGACTTTCCACATCAGACAGTCTCCTATTCTCTACATACCCGACATTTCCGTCCGGGGATGCGACCCGCGACCATTTTTCCATTGTATCGATGACCGTCACCGTATCATCCCTGCCAAGATCCGTTACGATCTTGCTCTTGACCCCGCCTTTTATCCTCAGACTGGTATTTTTCTTCACGCGGGCTACGTTTCTCGCCCCCCAGTCATTGATCAGGACTCGTTTCCCATCGCCGGAATCAAAAGCCTGGATCTGCACATCCGTGTAGTTCGCGATCAGACCGAGAGTCAGGTAGACTTCTTCATCCTTCACAAGAAGCAGCGGCGCACCATTGGAGCCCTTTGTCTCCGCATCGGCATAGACGATCTGATCCGGCAATGCATATACAAGAAGATCTTCTATACTGTCCCAGTAAAAACGCTCATTGATATGGTCATTTACCCACGAGATAGGCAGGTAAGTCTGACCGTTTTCATAGATTCCTGTCTGCTCCTGCTGTTCATAATTATAAATGATCGCCGTCTCATCCCCTGATACATGATAAACTTCCGCAAGATCTGCCCTCTCTTTCGTCGGCATATACCGCTCCAGTACCCGGAATCCGACAAAGCCGGCTGCGATCAGGATGATCAGACTGACAGCGGTCAATACAGGAACTATTTTTTTCATTTGTCATCACTCTTTCCGCATGCTATTCTTCAAAGATCCGCATCTGTTTCTGCCTCTCTCCGTATACATGCTGAATCGTTATTTTATTGCGGATGATCCGGCAAAATACACACGGACGTATACTTTGCCGGATCTTAAGGATAGTTTTAGTATACCACAACGCGAAATGTCTGTCTGTTAACTTTTTGTAACGAATTACCGTCAGCAATCTTACGGACCATCCGGCAGAACGATCCCCTGTTTTTTGAATCTGTATTCCGTTATTCGCGTCTGTCCAGGATCCTCACCCGGAACCGGCAGTTTTTCCATCTGCGAGCGGCAACACTTTTTCTATCTTCTCGTTCTTCTTCTCCGTCCGGAATTTCTCGTCTCTGAAATATCTGCTTCGCTCAGATATACTTTATCAAACCGGATCTCCTTTAATCCACCTCCTTCTGCCTGCACATAATCCCCCATGTAGAACATTCCGTCCTCACGCACTTCAAACAGCTTTTCCCACTCTCTCTGACCGGAAAGCTTTCCATCCATGTAGATCGGGATCCCTTTTTCCGTGTACCTCTTAAGTCCGTTCAGGTAGCGAGTCATCTCCTCGGTCTTCTGCTCTTCTGATCCATACGTTCCATTTACTGTTTCCATACTCATATATACCTTTCCCTTTTTCATATCGCGCATTGATCCTGCGCATGGTCTTTCCGTCATCCCGCATCGATCTTCCCCCTGTTGTCGCTCTTCGTCTGTTCAATCCACTGTCAGTAAATTTCTGCCATTTTTGCTTTCAAGCCAATGTTTTCTTACGGTCAGCGCAGTAGATGCGCAGACCTACTAAATAATTACGTTAAATGCATCTGAATTCAGGTCAGATCTGCGCCCGGCAGAAGAAGGTATTTTCTGTGACATGTTTCTCCCCAATGCTGCGTCATTGACTGATCAGATCTCATTTATCATGTTGCTTTGTAAGCATTCAGCAAGCCTGTTTATTTCCATCTTCCCATCACAGGATCCGTTTAAAAAATTCTCCGCATTCCTCCGTGACCGAGAAAGCATCCGCTGAAAACGGAATCCGTTCTGCATTGATCCGATATCTTCTTGAGAATTCTCTTCTGGTCTCCTCGCTCCCAAATACCGCGAGACTCTGCCAGCTCTTTTTCTGCTTCGCTCTTTTCTCCATCTCGAATTCCCGGAAACTTTCCTGCTGCCACTCTGTAAAGGAACCCACCAGAAATTTCTTATCACATCTCCAGTATGATTCATGTTCACCGTCTTTGACCGATCCAAAATCGATCAGGATATCGTCATATCCTTCCAACAGCACCTCCTTTATATTCTCCGGCCCTGCATGCTTATAATAATCCGCATCCAGGATCCTGTATGGATTTTTCCGTCCCGTCTGTCCCGTACAGACCTGCTCGAGTCTTTCAAAGTCTCCTGACTCATTAAATTCCAGCAATATTGCTTTTCTCCTGAGATAACCCGTGAGATAGTTTGCCAGCATGATTGAAAAATGTGTGCATCCCACTCCGACATTGCTGCCCGCGATCCCAATCATCCTGCATCGTTTCTCCTGTATCCCGCCAATAATTTTTTTCTTTTCCATCTGTTCCCCCCTGTACCATCATTCCACAATTCCCGGTAACAGGTGTTGGCAGCTTTATCTTCTTTAAATGGATTCGAAAAGAACGGAAGAAAGAAATAATGAATATCAGATAAAACTTTTGGAAGTTTCAGACGTGCTTTTTTTTCCATATGGTTGAAGAGCAGGATCACCTTTCCACGGCTTTTCAGCATTTTTGCCGCATTTACAGCCCTGTCGATCTCCCACCATTTTCCCCCGCATACAAGAACATAAAAATCTGCTTCCGGAAGTTCCCGTCCTGACCGGATCACTCCCACGTCCTTTATGATTACTGGAAAATAAAGATATGGCAGCTTCACAGCTTCGCCATAATAAGGCCGGATGTTTCCGCATCCGATTTGATATACGCCGTTCCGGTCCGCCTTGACCCCCATATTTTTCGCAAGGGTGCGGACCGTATCCGTATCGTATTCTTCCTGATATAAAGCCGGACACCCGTTTCGGGTCAGAAAGTAAGACATTCCGAGAGCTGCATGGGTCGTTCCGATCCCCGCCCCAGCTCCGGCAAAAACAACGATTCGAGATTCTATTGCCTGCTCTTTTATCTGGTTTTGCAGTTCCTGCAGCGTCCTCTGCAGTTCTTCCGCGCTCTGGTACCGCTCCTCTTTCCCCGCTTTCATGCACCCGCGGATGATCCGGTCAAGTTTTCTGTATTCCGGTTCGTTTATAATTTCCAAAGTACTCCCGGGAACGTCTCCATGACTCATAAAGTAAAGCAGTGCACCGATCGCGTATACATCCGTTCTGCAGTCTAAAGGTTCTCCTTTATACTGTTCCGGTGCGGCAAAACCAATTGTCCCATACCGTTCTCCAAATGCGGCGGCATCTGACGCGTATTGTGCGTGATCAAAATCCGTTAGCCGAAGGATTCCGTTGCATACCAGCAGATTTTTTGGCTGCAAGTCTAAATATAAAATAGGGTTTTCTGCTGAATTCATGAACTGAATGATACGGCAGATCTGTATTCCAAGATTCACTGCCGTCTTAACCGACAAGCTGCCCAGGCGTTTCACCAGAGCATATAAAGATTCGCCTTCCAGATATTCTTCGATCAGATAACTGTATCCGGTATCTTCTTCCACATCATAGACGATTGGGATTCCCGGATGTCTCAATGTTTTCAGAAAAAGTGCTTCTTTTCTAAAAGTATCATAATCCGCTATGGACTTGGGAACGACTTTTACTGCCCGATACTCTTCCAGCTCTACGTGGTACGCCAGATACACGGTACCGGACCGTCCATTTCCCAATTCTCCGCACAACCGATATTTGCCAAACAGAACGCGTTCGATAAATCTTCACACCTCCTTTCGGCAATACAACCTCTTGTGACTATTCTAATATAGATACTCCCATTTTAAATCATCTTGTAGATGTCAAAACTGATTAAATTTTAATAAATTCTCCTCATATGATTGCAAAAGCCGAATAGGATATAGTATATTATAGATGTAAAAATGCGGTCTTTTGCCCTTTTACCAGAGACCAATTGACCGCAATGATCTTTGATTAGTAATAAGGCAGGAAGTGATCCTATGAAAATAGAACGTATCAATGAAAACCAGATCCGCTGCACACTCAGCAACTTTGATCTGAGCGTCCGCAACATGAACCTCGGCGAACTGGCTTATGGAAGCGAAAAGGCGCGCAGCCTTTTCCGCGAAATGGTCCAGCGCGCAGCAAACGAGGTCGGATTTGAAGCGGAAGATATCCCGCTTATGGTCGAAGCGATCCCTATGGCGAACGAAAGTGTTATGCTGATCATCACGAAAATGGAAGATCCCGAAGAACTCGACACCCGTTTTTCCAAGTTCTCACCGGCAGACGATGAAGATGAGAATGGATGGGGAAATCTCACTGCGGAGGTACTGGAAGGCGCTGACGGTCTGATCAATATCCTGACCCAGAGCGGGATCCTGAAACCGGAAGGCGCGAACACTCCGGCACCATCCTCTGCATCTGCAACTGATCCGCAGAAAAACCCGGAACCGGCAAATCCGGCACAGTTTACGAGGATCTACCAGTTCTCTTCCCTTGACCTAGTCTGCGAGGCAGCAAGACAGACCGGCGCTGTTTTTAACGGAAGCAGTGTTCTCTACAAGAATCCGGAAAATGGCGTTTTTTATCTGATCCTCAGGAAGGAAGATGATGATGAGCTGTCCTTCAGCCGGGTCTGCAATACCCTCTCCGAATACGGAACAAGATTAAAAGGCGATGCGGCAGCATCCGGCGCCTACTATGCGGAGCATTACGATGTGATCGTAAAAAAAGATGCCCTGAAGGTACTTCAGAACTTATGATCTCCGTGAAATATTTTATGTATATCTCCGCGCGAGTGCGCATCTTAGGCACTCAGTGCCTTTTTGATTAACAGGAAGTTCCATCGAAATTTCCTGTTGATCAAAAAAAGGCTGTGATCCGGGAAGATCTCCCCGGTGTCACAGCCTTTTTTCATTTCTCTGATATTTTCCAAAGTCAGCAGACCGATCGTTTTCGATCAGTTACATATTACTGCTGCTTCTGAGCCAGATATTCGTTGATCACACTTACAAGTTTCTCTACCGGAATTCCGTGAACCATGCAAGCCTCTTCCAGAGACTCCATCTGAGAAGACGGGCATCCGATGCAGTGCATTCCAGCGCCCATTAAGATCTGAGCCATATTTTCATCAACCTGAAGAAGCTCACCGATGAGCATTTCTTTTGAAATCTGCATGATAAATCCTCCTTTCACCTTCGAAATCTGCCGAGGGCAATTTTCTACGATTGTTTCCGGCATAACAAGCGTACCGCCATATATGCCAGCATATCGAGAGTATAATACTTTTTTCGTTTCTTGGCAAGGAGGTTTTGCAAAACTAACCGCGGTTATCTCTGTCTAACCGCATATTTACTGGTTTTTTGTTCCTCATTAGGTACATTTTTTCATGATTTACCCCTTGAATAATTTGACCGTTTATTATAGAATGAAAGAAATAAACAAAGGAGGTATTTTGTCATGGCATATGTAATTAGCGATAGCTGCGTTAGCTGCGGTACTTGTGCTGGTGAATGTCCGGTAAACGCTATTTCTCAGGGAGATGGACAGTACGTAATCGACGCTGATACTTGCATCAGCTGCGGTACTTGTGCTGGTGTCTGTCCGACAGGCGCAATCAACGAGGGTTGATCACAAACGCAAACCAATACATAAAAGCCGTTGTTCCCAAAGGAGCAGCGGCTTTTTTGATCTATGCAGATCTTCCTCATCACAATTTATTTGCATTGCGTCCAAACTTTTTCTTTCTGAAGAGTGATGGCAGAAACGGCGCCTTTGCCGCCGCAGCTTCCGCCCGCCCCCTGCTCTCCTTCTGGTAGAGTCTTATCGTCTCGTCCAGCTGGCGAAACCGCTCTTCATCCCGTTCATCCGCTACCCTCATCAGATAATCGATCTCCTTCAGCACCTTATCATTCACCATCCTGCTGATATCCTGACTCAGCTTTTCATTGTTCTCTTCGATGGCCTGTCCGATCATCTGGGTGAGGAAATCCTTAAACTGTTCCGCCTTCTCCCGTTTCATGAGCTCCGTGATCTCCCCGGGATCCATCTTCTCCAGATCCTTCTTCTCCTGTTCCGCGCATTCTCTCAATGCCGACACAACATCCTCCTCTAAAATATCTGTAGGTGCCACCGATTCTCCCTCCGCATCCAGGGTTTTCGCAAGTGCCGCCTTGATCGCCTTGAGCTGATACCCTTTTTCCTTCAATTCCTTGATCTGCTTAAAAAGACGAATATGAAAATCCGTATAATACCGATGTCCCATCTCGTTGCGCGGGATATTCATCTCCAGTTCTTCCTCCCAGTAGCGAAGTACATGAGATTCCACGTCAACCTTTTTCGAGGCATCAGAGATCAGATAATGTGTTTCTGACATGGCTGTTCTCTTCCTTTCACATGATTTCCCATTACAGCATCATACAGAATTTTCTGCTGATCAGATTTCTGTCCGCAAACTGTAACGATTTCTCAACTCTGTTCCTTCTGATTCTGCAGCATATTTCAGACCGCCCTCTGCACGCAAACCAGTTACCAGATCGTTAATAATATATGTGAAGGCATGTCCCAATATGACAAAAGCGCCCGTTTTCATCTGAAGATCAGTTGAAAACGGGCGCTCAAACAGCAATCTGTTACTGCTGCTCTTTTGCAATATTCACAAACCGGGTCAGCTCCGGTTTCCATCCAAGATATACCGTTCCGATCGGGCCGTTACGCTGTTTAGCGATAATGACTTCCGCCGTATTCGGATTATTCGTATCTTTATTATAGTAATCATCACGGTACAGGAACATGACTACATCGGCATCCTGCTCAATAGCTCCGGACTCTCGAAGGTCCGAAAGCATCGGACGATGGTCTGTTCTCGTCTCACAGGCACGCGACAGCTGGGACAGGGCGATGACCGGAACACTCAGCTCCCTGGCGATCGCCTTCAGGGATCTTGAAATCTCGGAGATCTCCTGTTGTCGGTTGTCGCCGTTCTTTCCGCTTCCCGACATTAACTGCAGATAGTCGATCATGACAAGATCGAGACCATGTTCCAGTTTGACCTTCCGGCATTTGGAACGCAGTTCCATGATGGAGATACCAGGTGTATCATCAATGACAAGTTTGGAACTTCCGATCGTCCCGATTCCTTCCACGACAGCATCCCAGTCAGCATCCGTCAGAGTACCGGTACGGAGTTTCTGGGAATCCACATTGGACTCCATGGAAAGCATACGGTTTACCAGCTGTTCCTTCGACATCTCCAGGCTGAAGATCAGACAGGTCTTCTGTCTGCGGACCGCGATATAATCCGTAATATTTAACACGAATGCAGTCTTACCCATAGACGGTCGGGCCGCGATCAGGATCAGGTCCGACGGCTGAAGTCCGGACATCCGGTAATCCAGATCGATAAATCCGGTCGGAAGGCCCGTTACCGTGGATTTTGACCGGGTTGCCTGCTCGATCTTGTCGAGAACATTTAACGCAACCTGGCGGATCGGCACAAAATCTCCGGACGCACGGCTCTCCAGAAGATTAAAGATCTGTTTTTCCGTGTCGGCTAGGATCGTCTCCAGGCTGTCCTTTCCTGCATAGCAGTTGTTCGCAATCTCCTCGTTGATCCTGATCAGACGGCGGAGAACTGCTTTTTCATGAACGATCGTCGCATAGGACCGGACATTTACCGAGGTCGGAACAGTCGCAAGAATATCGCGGACAAAGTCCAGGCTGCATACCTCCGGCGGAACATCCTTCTCCTTCAGTCTGTCCTGAAGTGTGACCAGGTCTACCGGTTTTCCTTCATTGAACAGCTCCACCATGGTATCGAACATGATCCCATACTGTTTCTGATAAAAATCATCCGCAACCACGATCTCCGACGCCGCGATGATCGCATCCCGGTCCATTAACATTGAACCGATCACCGACTGTTCCGCCTCAATACTGTGCGGCAGGACTCTCTTTACTAACGCTTCTTCCATCTTTTTTTACGCTTCAACGACTTTCACGCTGAGTCTCGCTGTTACTTCTTTGTGAAGTTTGATCGGGACCTCAAAGCTTCCGATGCTCTTGATCGGCTCCGGAAGTACCATCTTCTTCTTGTCGATATCGAGCTTTAACTGATCTTTCGCCGCTTTAGCGATTTCTTTCGTGGAAACAGAGCCAAACGCACGTCCGCCTTCACCGGCTTTGATCGATACGGTAACGGACATCTTGTCGATCTCCTCCGCAAGCTTCTTAGCCTCCGCAAGCTGCTCTGCCGCAACCTTTTCCGCGTTTGCTTTCTGGAGCTTTAAGTCATTTAAATTCTTGGATGTAGCCTCAACACCAAGTTTTTTCGGAAGGATAAAGTTTCTCGCATATCCGTCATTTACCTTTACAACCTGGCCTTTTTTGCCAAGTGCCTTCACATCCTCTAATAATACAACTTCCATCTTAAATTTCTCCTTTCTCCAGCATCATATCGATGACGCCTTTTACCTTCTCCTTGGCCTCCTCAATTGTTGCACCAGGAAGCTGCGCACCGGCGATCGTTCTGTGTCCGCCTCCGCCCAGCTTTTCCATCATGACCTGGACATTGACCTCATCGATCGATCTCGCGCTGATATAGATCTTGCCTTCATATGGGGTAAGAACGACAGATGCCTTCATTCCCACAATGTCAAGAAGCTCGTTTGCAGCCTGTGCGCCTACTACTGTCGGGCTCTCTACGCCCTCTGCCGGGCACACGCTGATGGCAAAGTATTTCTTATAGACCTCTGCCTGACGGACCGCCTCGGCTCTCGCCTTGTAGTCCTCCATACTGTCACGGAACAGCTTCCGGACTCTCGTCACGTCCGCTCCGTTTCTTCTAAGGAACGCCGCCGCCTCAAAGGTGCGGACGCCCGCCTGATTTGTAAAGTTGTTCGTATCGATCACGATTCCCGCGTACATAGCGTCCGCCTCCGGGGATTTGATCCGGATACTGTCAGCAACATACTGTAAAATCTCCGCCACCAGCTCACAGGCAGATGACGCGTAAGGCTCTACATAGGACAGAGTCGCGTTTGTGATGATCTCGCTGGACTGACGGTGGTGATCGATGACAACGATCGTCTTCACGAGTTTTAAAAGGTCCGGTTCTTCTGTGATACTCGGGCGATTGACGTCAACAACGACAAGCGCCGTATTGTTATCCACGATATCCGCGGCCTCACTTCCCGTGAGGAACAGGTCCTTCGGATAATCGCCGGTCTCAAAGCGTTCCATCATCGGACGCACCGAGGAGGTCACTTCATTGATCACGATATGTGCTTTTTTGTTCAGGGCAGACGCGATCCGGTACATTCCGATCGCCGCGCCGAAGCAGTCGATATCTCCGATCTTATGTCCCATGATCAGAAGGCAGTCCTTTGTCTCAAGAAGTTCCCTGAGCGCATGGGCTTTGACGCGCGCCTTGACACGGGTCGTCTTCTCTAACTGCTGGGCCTTTCCGCCGTAATACTGGATCTTCTGGCCGCATTTTACTACCGCCTGATCACCGCCGCGGCCGAGGGCCATATCGATCGCTGTACGGGCATAATCATAGTTCTGGCTGTAGGTATCGCCGTTCATTCCGATACCGATACTTAAGGTCACCGCCATCTCGTTTCCGATATTGACGGTCTTTACCTCCTCAAGCAGTCCAAACCGCTCTTTTTCCAGACGCGGCATATAGCACTGCTTGATCGCAAAGAAATACTTGTCCTTCTCCAGTTTCTTTACGATACCGTTGACCGCCGAAATGTACTTGTTGATCTTTCGGTCGATCAGGGCCGTTAAGAGCGATCTGCGGACTTCCTCGACGCTCTCTAACGCCTCATCATAGTTGTCCAGATAGATCAGACCTGCGACCATCTTCTGGTCTGTGATCGCCTGCTTGTAGTTGTAGAGCTCTGTCTCATCATAGAGATATACCGCAAGGATCTGCTGCTCCGTCTGCTTCTCCGGGATTCCGGAGGCAAGCTCATCCGGGCGGATCGTCACACGTTTCATACTCACGCGGTATTTCGATTCCCCATAGATCACATGGACTTCCATTGCATTTTCCATCTTCTCGAGGGATTCCACTGTGATCTCCTTGAAGAGCATTGTCAGGCTTTTCCCTGCGCTCTTCTCTTCTTTGGTCACCGCCTCAAAGGCGCGGTTCATCCAAAGGATCTTACCATCCGTATCCGCGATCGCGTAGGGCAGCTCCAGAGACGCCAGAAGCTGTTTCTGGCTCCAGCTGTATGCCGACGCAAAGGACACCAGACTGCCGAGAGCCCGCTTCTTTCCGTACATATACAGGGTTCCGGCACACGCCGCGTAGATCACCGTAAATGCAAGCATCACGAATCCCGCCTTGCGTGAGATCAGGTTGACCGCAGCTCCCGCAAGGATTACCAGTGCCGTTAAAAATACCGGCCACTGAAGATAAAGCTGCAGAATATGGCTGACCTTTTTATCATCTTTCATTCTTATCTCCTATCCGCCGCCCTTTAAAAATGGGCATAGCAAGACCATAAAAAGAATGTGCCTTGACACATTCTCGCGCCGAGCGCAGTCGCTTGCGATAGACTCCTCTTGCGCGAGTGTGCATTTGACACGTTAGTGCCTTTTTATGCATGGAGAAATTCGGGCAGAATCTCTCCATGTATCAGAACCGACTTTGGGGATAGTATACCATAGATACAGGCATTTGTCCATGATCCGCTTGGGGCGGACATGGCTGGCTGCTGAGTGTTTATCATATTTATACTGTATACAAAATATCCTGTGTCTTTTCGCTTTTGTTTACTGAGAAATTAAAAAGTATGATATAATGGCTTAGATACCGATAGATCGTATGAGCACAAATCACCAATTCCAAAATTTTGTGTATGAAAGGACATATGTTTATGAAAGCAACCGTACTCTCAGACAACATCCCCGCCGAAAATCTCGGCTGTGAATGGGGATTATCCATTTTCATTGAATATCATGGAAAACATATTCTTCTCGATGCCGGGGCATCCAGGCTTTTTCTGAAGAATGCTGATGTGCTTGGACTGAACATGAAAGACGTGGATTTCGGAGTTCTCTCCCACGCACACTACGACCATGCGGATGGAATCCCGGAATTTTTCAGGGTAAATTCGTTTGCACCGTTCTATTTTAGGGAAACCACCGGAGAAAACTGCTGCAAAGGTGTCTGGAATTATAAGAAATACATCGGTATTCCAAAGGGCATGTTAAAAAAGTATCCGGACCGGATCAAGCTCGTCTCCGGGGACTTTTCACCGTGTGACGGGGTTTATCTGATTCCACATAAGACTCCGGGACTGGAGAAAAAAGGGATCCGGGAGCACATGTACCTGAAGGAAAAACGGCGCTGGAAACCGGATTCCTTCTCCCATGAGCAAAGTCTTGTCTTCGACACACCGGACGGCCTTGTGATCTTCAACAGCTGTTCCCACGGCGGCGCCGATACCATTATCCGTGAGGTCACCGCAACTTTCCCGGATAAAAAAGTAAAAGCCCTGATCGGCGGCTTCCACCTCTACAATAAGACCGACGCAGAGATCCTTGCCCTCGCCGAAGGGATCCGCTCCACCGGCATCTCTTCGGTCTACACCGGCCACTGCACCGGAGATCATGCCTTTGATCTCCTGAAAGAGACCTTAGGAGAATCCGTTCACAAGCTGCATGCGGGGCTTGTGATGGAATTTTAGTATGTCCCGGTCTGCAAAAATGCGATATAAGCGCTTACCTTCCAATCGTGAATTGAACAAAAGAATCGAACTGAAGAATTTGCAAACAAAAACGGCACCGTTCTAAACAGTGCCGTTTTTGCTTATTTTGTTATAAGCCAGACTTTTTCAGCCAAACTTTCATGTGGTTTGATCTCTCGCCTGTTTACACCGTTAGGAAAGACTCTGTCCACATTTTTATCCGGCCTACGACAAACATTACCCCTCGGTTTCTGAAACAACATCCGTTTTTCTTAATGCATTGGACGCGGTTTCCGGAATCACCAGTGCACTGCGCATCACTTTTTTTGCACTATCAGTCTCAGCTTTATAATGGTAACTACATATCGTCTGACCTTTTTTACATTCACTAACTTCTATTCTTTTCTCCGGATCCTCATACCAAATACCGCTTGGAAATACGAGTCCATTACCTACAAATGTTGGTGACATACTCCCACCACTTAGCTCACGCTTGAAGTGGGGGCTTCTCGTTCGATT
>ERZ836829.392-NODE-392-length-56187-cov-4.482363_pt1 | contig 56187 bp, 50 predicted proteins | sample MGYA00519574_ERZ836829 | MGnify/ENA primary metagenome ERZ836829 (study PRJEB31850, sample SAMEA3708808) | human gut metagenome | biome: human gut; feature: human-associated habitat; material: faeces | place: China | collected 2014 ...
AGGGCATCGGATACTAATTAGAAAATCTTTTATCCAAGATTACTACATTTAGTATCCAATTTCTACCCCCTCCATGTCCAACTTTAGCATACCACGTGCAGGGAAGGCTAGTCTTTCTTTTGGCCTAGTTCGGCTCTTAGCCAGTATAGGGGGCGTTGTTTTACTTCTTCGAAGATGCGTCCTATGTATTCGCCTATGATGCCCATGAAGATGAGTTGCAGGCCGCCCATTAGGCAGACTACGATCATGGTGGTGGTCCAGCCGGGGGCTGCCTGGCCGGTTATGTGGCAATATAGGACGTGAATGATCATTAACACGCTTAAAAGGCCGCTTAGGAGGCCTACGTAAAAGGAGATACGCAGGGGTGTCTTGGAGAAGGCTGTTATGCCGTCCAGCGCAAAATGGAGCATTTTGCGGCCGGAGAATTTGGATTTCCCTGCATAGCGGCGGGGGGCGATGAAGCTGAGCGTTGTCTGCTTGTAGCCGATGTCGCCGATCATGCCGCGGATGAAGCGGTCGTGTTCGCGAAAGCGCATGAAGGTCTCGAGGACGCGCTTGTCGATGAGGCGGAAGTCGGAGCCGCCCGGTGTAATGTGCACGGGTGACATGGCGTTCAAAATGATGTAGTACCATTTGGACGTCAGGCGTTTTAAAAAGCCCGCATCATCTGTCGCCTTGCGCACGGTCTGGACGACGTCGTAGCCTTCGCGCCATTTCTGCACCAAATCGGGTATCATGGCCGGCGGGTGCTGCAGGTCGCCATCCATGGTGATGATGGCGTCGCCCTTGGCGTGGTCCATGCCGCACGTAATGGCCAGCTGGTGGCCGAAGTTGCGTGCCAGGATCAGGGCCCGTACGTGGGCGTCCTGCTGGGTCAGGCGGCTCAGGATAAGCGGCGTCGTGTCCTTGGAGCCATCGTCGACGAAAATGATTTCATAGTCCATATCGAGGCCGGCTACGGCTTTTGTCGCTTCTTCATAAAATTTTTCAATGTTTAGCTGTTCATTGTATACAGGGACGACAATGGACAGCAGCTTCTTTGCTTCTAAATTAAATAGACTCACTCTTTATTATACCATCCCAACAATTTTACAGTCAAAAAACGAACGCGTTCCTACTCCAGCGTGGAGAGGAACTTTTCCAGCTCACCTTGTGTCGTATAGCCGATGATCCGTTTCAAAGGGTGTCCGTCTTTGAAAAAGAGCAGTGTCGGCACGGCAGTAATGTCATAGGCAGCCGCCAGACCGGGGAACTGGTCGACGTTGACGCGGAGGACCGCAGCCGGTGGCGTACAAGCAGCAGCAGCGCCTTCTATTTCTTGGACGATTGCGCCGCCTCCTTCGCACCAGGGAGCCCAGAAGTCGACGATAACCAGGCCTTTCTTGTGCAGCACATGGGGCGTAAATGCCGCTTCTGTATCCAGTGTTTCTACAGCCATTGCGTGTACCCCCTCTTTAGGATGCTTTACCATACTACTCCTATTATAGCAAATGTCCTATTATGTTTCCAGTATTCTTTCTTCTGGGCAAAAAGACCGTAAAAGATAAAGAGGCTGCCTGTCCGCAGCATAGGCCGGGACAGGCAGCTTCGCATCATTCGTATAGGGCTTCATAGACCATGTGGAGCAGTTCGTTTTTTCCGTCCTGTTTGAGGGACGAATAGGCAATGGGCGGAAAAGCAGCCGGAAAGAGGCGTTTTACTGCTGCCAGGTTGCGGCTCCGGTCGTTGCGGCCGAGCTTGTCTGCTTTCGTGCCGATGATCTGCAGGGGCACTTCGTTATCGGCGAGCCAGCGGTAGGCTTGCAGGTCGATATCGAGGCCGGGATGGCGCAGGTCGACGAGAAGAAAGAGCAGGGACAGGTTGGGCGAGCCCGTAATGTATTCGCCAATGAAATGGCTCCAAAGCTGGCGGTTTTTGCCGCCCGTTTTGGCAAAGCCGTAGCCCGGCAGGTCGACGAAAAAGAGGGGCGTGCGCTGCTCTTCGGCGTCGGTTTTTTCCTGGAGGGTTACGTTAAAGTAGTTGATGGTCTGGGTCTTTCCCGGTGCGCCGCTGACGCGGGCCAGGCCGCGCTGGCCGCAGAGGGAGTTGATGAGGCTCGATTTGCCGACGTTGGAACGGCCGAGAAAGGCGATTTCCGGCAGTCCCTCTGTAGGGTACTGGTCCTTGCGGACGGCAGACGCCGTGTATTTGGCCTGGATGATCTGCAGCTTGCCGTGCGTCATATCACTCATTCTGCACTCACCAGTGCCTGTTCGAGCACTTCATCCATGTGGTGGACGAAGACGAATTTCACGTCTTTCTTCACCACGTCCGGTACGTCGACCATGTCGCGCTTGTTTTCTTCCGGCAAGAGAATCTTCTTGATGCCGGCGCGATGGGCGGCAATGACCTTTTCCTTAATGCCGCCGACAGGGAGTACCGTGCCGCGCAGCGTAATTTCACCGGTCATAGCCAGGTCGTGATGGACCTTGCGTCCCGTCAGGGCCGAGGCAATGGCTGTCGCCATGGTAATGCCGGCAGACGGGCCGTCCTTGGGTACAGCCCCTTCGGGGAGATGGATGTGAATATCCGTCTTGGCGTAGAAATCGTCTTCCAGGCCCAGGGAAGCAGCGCGGCTGCGGATATAGGTCAGGCCGGCTTCGGCCGATTCCTTCATGACGTCGCCGAGCTGGCCCGTCAGATGCAGGGCGCCTTTGCCTTTGACGACGGCCACTTCTGTTTCCAGGACTTCGCCGCCGACCTGGGTCCAGGCCATGCCCGTTACGAGGCCGACTTCGTCTTCTTTATTGACCTGCGTAGGCAGGAATTTCATGGGGCCTAAGATTTTTTCCAGGTTCTTCACCGAGACGGTCAGGGGCTTGTCGTCTTGCATGAGAATGGACTTGCCGACCTTGCGGATGACAGAGCCGATGGTCTTTTCCAGGGTACGGACGCCGGATTCGCGCGTGTAGTCCTGGATGATGTGACGCAGGACGGCATCGGAGAACTTCGCCTGGCTGGCGAGGACGCCGTTTTCCTTGAGCTGCTTGGGCACGAGGTAGCGCTTGGCGATTTGCAGCTTTTCTTCTTCTGTATAGCTCGTGAACTCGATGATTTCCATGCGGTCCCGCAAGGGTCCCGGAATCTGGCCGATGTTGTTGGCCGTCGTGATCCAGAGGACCTTGGAAAGGTCGAAGGGCACTTCGATGAAGTGATCGCTAAAGGTATTGTTCTGTTCCGGGTCGAGGACTTCGAGGAGGGCCGACGACGGGTCGCCGCGCATGTCCGACGTCATCTTGTCGATTTCGTCGAGGAGGAAGACCGGGTTTTTCGTGCCTGCCTGCTGGATGCCAGCGATGATCCGGCCCGGCATGGCGCCGATGTACGTACGGCGATGGCCGCGGATTTCTGCTTCATCGCGGACGCCGCCTAAGGAAATGCGCACGTATTTGCGGTTCATGGCGCGGGCGATGGAACGGGCAATACTCGTCTTGCCTGTGCCGGGAGGGCCGACGAAGCAAAGGATCGGGCCTTTGAGGCTGTTGGTCAGCTGCCGTACGGCCAGGTATTCGATGATCCGGTCCTTGATCTTTTCCAGGCCGTAGTGGTCTTCGTCGAGGATGTCCTGGGCAATCTTGAGGTCCAGGCGGTCTTCTGTTTCTGTCGACCAGGGCAGGGCCATGAGGTGGTCCAGGTAGGTGCGGATGACGGCCGATTCTGCCATCATGGGCGGCATTGCGTCCAGGCGGTTGACTTCCTTCAGCATGACTTCGCGCACGTTGTCCGGTACGTCGAGCTTGTCGATTTTTTCGCGCAGCTCTTCTACTTCTGTATCTTTATCGTATTTGTCGCCCAGTTCCTGATGGATGGCTTTGAGTTTTTCCCGCAGGTAGTATTCCTTCTGCTGTTCATCCATCTTGCTGCGCACCTGCATGTTGAGGCGCGTTTCCAGGCTGGCAATGTCTTCTTCTGTATCGAGGTAGGTGCAGACGCGTTTCATGCGTTCGCGCACGTCTGTCAGTTCCAGGATGGCCTGCTGGGCTGCCAGGCGGATGGGCAGCTGGGCGGCGATAAAGTCGGCCAGTACACCGGGCTGGTGAATGGCGTTGGCTTTGGCCTGCAGGTCTTCGTGGCCTTTTATCTTATCAAGCCAGTCATTGAACCGCTTGGACATAATGCGGTTCAGGGCTTCGTCTTCATTTTCATCGAGAAATTCTTCCGGGAGCTCGACAGCGGCGGCTTCGGTGTAGCCTTCTTTCATGCTGCCGCCCTGGATCTGCACACGGGCGATGCCGTCTACGAGAATGCGGACAATGCCGCCGGGCAGGCGCAGGAGCTGCTGTATTTTGACGAGCGTACCGATGTGATAAACGTCCTGGAGGGTCGCTTCTTCTACTTCGTCATCGAGCTGGGCCGAGACGAGCAGCATCCGGTCGTGCTCCATGGCGTAATCGACGGCAGCCAGGGATTTTTCCCGGCCTATGTCGATGTTGCTGAGCAGTTTTGGAAAAACGACGATTCCCCGTAAGGGGATAAAGGGCAATTTCAAAATAGAATTTTCATCCATACAACTCACCTTCTTACTGGTAACACAAGTATAAACCGAAACGAATATTTACTGAATCGGTATGCTTATAGTGTAAAATAAAACTCATTTCCTGCGGTGAAGAAATGAGTTTTATTTTCGTTTATTTCTGGGCCGGACCTTCTATAAGTGTCGGTTCCGCGCCTTTGGTTATGCAGTCTTCCGTTACGATGCACTCACTGACATCGTCGCGGCTTGGTACTTCGAACATGACGTTGAGCATGATCCGTTCGATGATGGAGCGCAGGCCACGGGCGCCGGTACTGCGGCGCAGGGCTTCCTTGGCGATTGCCTGGAGGGCGCTGTCTTCGAAGGTCAGCTTCACGTGGTCCAGGGCCAGCATGCGCTGGTACTGTTTGACGAGGGCGTTTTTCGGTTCGGTCAGGATGTGAACCATGGCGTCTTCGTCTAAGGGGTTCAGCGTAACCAGGATGGGCAGACGGCCTACGAGTTCCGGAATGAGACCGAATTTCTGCAGGTCAGCCGGCTGGATTTCCTGGAGCAGGTCTTCCATGGATTTTTCATCCTTCGAGTGGATTTCTGCGCCGAAGCCCATGTTTTTGTCAGACGTACGGTTGCGGATGGTCTTGTCGATGCCATCGAATGCGCCGCCGCAGATGAAGAGAATGTTCGTCGTATCGATCTGGAGCATTTCCTGGTGCGGGTGCTTACGGCCGCCCTGGGGCGGTACGCCGGCAACGGTGCCTTCGAGGATCTTGAGGAGCGCCTGCTGTACGCCTTCGCCAGATACGTCGCGGGTAATGGACGGGTTTTCCGATTTGCGGGCGATCTTATCGATTTCGTCGATGTAGATAATGCCCCGTTCGGCTCTGGCAATGTCGAAGTCGGCTGCCTGGATCAGTTTGAGCAGGCAGTTTTCGACGTCTTCCCCTACATAGCCGGCTTCGGTCAGGCTGGTCGCATCGGCAATGGCAAAGGGTACTTCCAGCATGCGTGCCAGGGTCTGGGCGAGCAGAGTTTTACCGCTGCCCGTAGGGCCGACCATGATGATATTAGATTTCTGTAATTCTACGTCGTCGTCGACGCTGTTGGACTGCAACCGTTTGTAGTGGTTGTAGACAGCGACGGATAACGTTTTTTTAGCAGCTTCCTGGCCTATTACATAAGCATCGAGGTGTTCCTTGATTTCCTTTGGCGTCGGCAGTTTTTTCAGCGAGAATTCAGGCTGTTCGTCCTGTGTTTCTTCGTCCAGGATTTCCTGGGCAACGCTGATGCACTGGTCACAAATGTATACGCCGGGACCGGAGATCAGTTTGTTTACTTCGTGCTGTGAACGGCCGCAAAAGCTACAGGTTGGTTCGTCTATTTTATCTCTAGCCACGTAGTCCTCCTATGTCCGTATTACTTCGTTTCGCTCTTTTCAGGCGTACGAATGAGAATTTCGTCAATCAGGCCGTATGCTTTCGCTTCTTCTGCCGTCATGAAATTATCCCGTTCCGTATCTTTTTGGATCACGTCAATAGGCTGACCTGTATGGGCTGCTAATAAACCGTTCAATTCTTTGCGCATGCGCAGGATTTCCCGGGCGTGGATTTCGATTTCCGTCGCCTGGCCCTGGACGCCGCCCAAAGGCTGGTGAATCATGATCTGCGAGTGCGGCAGGGCAAAGCGTTTGCCCTTGGCACCGGCGGTAAGGAGAACGGATGCCATGCTGGCAGCGGAGCCGACGCAAATGGTCGATACGTCCGGTTTGATATACTGCATGGTATCATAAATAGCCATGCCGGCAGTGACGACACCGCCGGGGCTATTGATATACAAATGAATGTCCTTGTCAGGATTGTCGGCTTCCAGGAAAAGAAGCTGCGCAATGACGATATTCGCCGTTACGTCTTCAATGGGGCCGCCCAGGAAAATGATGCGGTCTTTTAACAGGCGGGAATAGATATCGTAGCTCCGTTCCCCCTGGTTGGACTGTTCGACAACCATCGGTACATATTGCATCTTCATAGTTATTCCACCTCGCGTTTCTTACGCTTCCGGTTCTTCAGCCTTTACTTCTTCTACCTGAGGTTCTGCTGTTTCTTCTGCTTTGGCGTTCGTGTCTACGGCGTTCTGAAGAACGAAGCTGGCTGCTTTTTTGCGGCCTACAGACTGAATGAGCATGGGAACGCGTCTTTCTTTTACAATGATATTATATACTTCTTTCGGATCGGCACCGAAGTTCTGTGCCATCGTGAAGATTTCGGCCTGGAGGTCCATGTCCTGTACCTGAATGTTTTCAGCTTTGGCAATGGCTTCGAGGACGAGATCCATTTTTACGTTATCTGTAGCAGGCTGGCGATACTGTTCTTTGAGCTTGTCCATGTCGGAGTTCGTGTATTTGAGGTAGTCTTCGAGGGACAGGTTCTGTGTTTCCAGACGCATGGACATTTCGTCTACCATCTGGTCTACTTTGGTATCTACCATAACAGCGGGGATGTCTACTTCGGCGTTGTCGACAACTGTTTTCAGGACGTCGTTGTTGAATTTTTCAACAGCCTGGAAGTGAGCCTGCGAAGCGAGACGTTTTTTGATGTCTTCTTTGAGGGCATCGAGGGAGTCGAATTTGCCTACTTCTTTGGCGAATTCGTCGTCAATAGCCGGTACTTCGCTGCGTTTTACGTCGTTGATCGTAACTGCAAATACGGCTTCTTTGCCGGCCAGTTTGGCTTCGAAGTAATCTTCCGGGAAGGTTATTTTTACGTCCTTCTGGTCGCCTGCTTTGAGGCCTTTGAGCTGATCTTCAAAGCCCGGAATGAAGCTGCCGGAGCCGATCTGGAGGGGATAGGATTTGCCTTCGCCGCCTTCGAATGCTTCGCCGTCTACGGTGCCTTTGAAGTCGATGATAGCGAAGTCTTCGTCTGCGATTTCCGTGCCTTCCGGTGCTACGACCAGTTTGGAGTGGGATTTCTGCATTTTAGCGAGTTCTTCAGCTACCTGTTCGTCTGTTACTTCTGCTTCTTCTTTGGCAGCCTGGATGCCTTTATATTCGCCGAGTTTTACTTCCGGTTTCTTTGTAACCGTGATTTCAAAAACGAAATCCTGGCCTTTTTCTTCGGAGATGATCTTGACTTCCGGATCGGATACAGGCGTAATGTCCTTTTCGTTCAGGGCGTCGTTGTAGGCTTTGTTGATCAGGACGTCGTTGATTTCTTCTTTGACAGCGTCTTTGCCGAGGTAGCTTTCGAGTATCATACGCGGTGCTTTGCCTTTACGGAAGCCCGGGATATTTACTTTGTTAGCAAGGTTTTTTACGGCAGCAGCGGCGCCTTTTTTGGCTTCGGCTGCAGGCAGTTCGATGTGCAGGGTTACTTGGTGCTGATCTACTTCATTTACAGTTACGTTCATTATTCGTATGTCCTCCTTATGGGGTTTAATCCCCTTTTGTTATCTATAAAAATCCATACTACGCTCTTCATCATACCACAGTTTATCGTGATTGACAACAACAAAAGGCATACCCATGCCCTTTTCAGGCCTCTGGCGTAAAAAGGAGCCTCCGGCAGGAAGCTCCTCCTTTACGACGGCGTCGTTTTTAGCGCAGTTCGCAGTTCAGTTTTTCTTTCAATTCTTTCAGGATGGCGTCGATAGGAGCCTGGATGTCCTGATCGGTCAGGGTGCCTTCGGCAGAACGGAAGACCAGGGAGTAAGCCATGCTCTTGTAGCCGCGCGGTACCTGTTTGCCCTGGTAGAGGTCAAAGAGGTGTACGCCTTCGAGGAAGGCGCCGCCTTTGTCCTTGAGGACGGAGATGATGGCTGCGTCGGCTGTATCGACCGGTGCCAGGAAGGCCAGGTCACGGCTGATGGCCGGGAACTTGGCGACCTTGTGGTAGTCCGGAATGAGATTGATGAGCGGCAGGATGTCGTTCAGGTGAATTTCAAAGATGTAGACCGGGCCGTTGATGTCGTAGCTGTCGATGGTTTCCGGATGGACTTCACCGAAGCGGGCCAGGACCTTGCCGTCTTTGACGTACTGGGCGGCTACGCCCGGATGGAGGGGTGTAAAGTCCGACGCTTCCAGGTCGGCGTGGATGCCGAGTTTGGCAAAGAGCGTTTCGACGATGCCCTTGACGTCATAGAAATCGTAGCGTTCGGCTTTGTTCGGCCATTCGGCTGTCTGGCGCTGGCCGTAGAGAAGGCCCGTAACGTGGTATTCCTGGTCGGGCAGTTCCGTAATGGGCAGGGCTTTCGGCAGGTAGACCGGAGCGACTTCATAAATGGCGACGGACTGGTTCTTGACGGCCTGGTTGCGGACGAGGACGTCCATGAGGGACGGCAGGAGGCTCGTGCGCATGAGCGGGAATTCTTCAGTAATCGGGTTGAGAATCGGTACAGCCGTGTAGAGCGGGTCCGTTTCGGGGAAGCGCAGCTTTTTCAGGGAGTCCGTATTCATGAAGCTGAAGGTAACCGTTTCGCAGAGGCCGCAGGCGGCGAGGATTTGGGAAATCTTTTCACGCATGCTGAATTCGAAGCTGACCGTGGCCTGGTCCGTGCGGCTCATTGGCCGGGTGGACGGGATATTAGCATAGCCGTAGATACGGGCTACTTCTTCGGCAATATCGGGCATTTCCGTGCAGTCGCCGCGGAAGGACGGTACGATGGCTGTGAGCTGGTCACCATCTTTTTCAATGCCGAATTCCAGCGTTTCCAGGATGGAGATCATCTTTTCTTCGGAAATGTCGATGCCGAGGAAGTGGCTGACCTGGGCGGCGGTAAAGGGAATCTTGGTGACGGCCTGTTTGACCGGATAGACGTCGACGACGCCTTGGGCGACATCGCCGGCACCGATTTGTTTGAGGAGCTGGGCTGCCCGGTCGAGGGACTGGACGCAGCCTTCGGCGTCGAGGCCGCGTTCGAAGTGAGCCGACGCTTCGGAGCGCAGGCCCAGGGCACGGCCGGTCTTACGGATGCTCGAGCCCTTGAAGGAGGCGCATTCGAGGATGACCGATGTCGTTTCGTTGGTTACTTCCGAATTGAGGCCGCCCATAATGCCGCCAATGCAGCAGGCTTTTTCCGGGTCGGCAATGACCAGCATCTGGTCGGTCAGGCTGCGGTCGACGTCGTCGAGGGTTTTGATGACTTCGCCTGCTTTAGCCCGGCGGGCAATGAGGTGATGGTCTTTTACTTTATCGTAGTCATAGGCGTGCATCGGAATGCCCAGTTCCATCATGACGTAGTTGGTTACGTCGACGATGTTGTTGATGGGGCGGACGCCGGATTTGCGCAGGCGCTGCTGCATCCACAGGGGCGAGGGGCCGACTTTGACGTTGACCAGGAGGCGGGCTGCATAGCGGTTGCACAGTTCCGGGTCTTCAATGTCGACGGTGACCTTGCCGGCAATGGTCGTGTCGCATTCGTCGACGGTAATGTCCGGGAAGGTGGCTTTCTGGCCGCTCAGGACGGCGAATTCACGGGACAGGCCGATCATGCTGAAGCAGTCGGCGCGGTTCGGTGTCAGTTCGTATTCGTAGACCGTGTCGCGCAGGTCCAGGTAGTCGACGGCGTCGACGCCGAGGGGCGTATCCTTAGGCAGGAGCCAAATGCCGCTGCGTTCTTCCGGCAGGAGGAGGCTGTCGTCGAGGCCGAGTTCGTGGGCCGAGCAGAGCATGCCGTTGGACGGTACGCCGCGGAGCTTCGATTTCTTAATCTTTACGCCGCCGGGCAGATGGGAGCCGTGGGTGGCAACGGGAACGATGTCGCCTTCGTGGACGTTCGGTGCGCCCGTGACGATCTGCAAGGGTTCCATTTCGCTGCCCATGTTGAGCTGGCAAATGACCAGGTGGTCGGCGTCGGGGTGTTTTTCGATTTTCGTGATCTGGCCCGTATAGACGCCTTTGATTTCATCGCCCCAGCGAACGACCTGTTCGACCGGTACGCCGGCAATGGTGAGGACGTCCGCAAAGAGCTGCGGGTCCTTTGTCATATCTACATTTACATAGTCCTGCATCCAGGTTAAAGAACTTTTCATGTCTGCTACCTCCTAGAACTGTTTTAAGAACCGCATGTCATCTTCATAGAACAGACGCAGGTCGTCTACGCCGTATTTGAGCATGGCAATACGTTCTATGCCCATGCCGAAGGCAAAGGCCGTGACTTTTTCCGGATCATAGCCGTTCTGGCGCAGCACGTTGGGATGGGTCATGCCGCAGCCCAGGATTTCCAGCCAGCCCGTGTGCGAGCATACACGGCAGCCCTTGCCGCCGCACATGACGCAGGAAATGTCGACTTCGGCGCTCGGTTCCGTGAAGGGGAAGAAGCTGGCGCGGAAGCGTACCTTTGTCTTGGGCCCGAAGATTTCGCGCAGGAAGTCTTCGAGCATGCCCTTTAGGTCGGAGAAGCGGATGTCCTTGTCGACGATCATGCCTTCCATCTGGTGGAAGACCGGCGAATGGGTGGCGTCGTAGTCCCAGCGGTATACCTTGCCCGGAGCGATGATCTTGAAGGGTTCGTTCGGCTTGTGGGCCTGGAGGGTCCGCGATTCGAGCGGCGATGTATGGGTGCGCAGGAGGATTTTGTCTGTAATGTACATGGAGTCCTGCATATCCCGGGCCGGATGGTCATCAGGGAAGTTGAGGCACTGGAAGTTGTAGTAGTCCGATTCGATGTCCGGACCTTCAACGATGGAAAAGCCCATGCGCATGAAGGCTTCTTCCATTTCCCGTGCGGTCTGGTGCAGGATGTGTTCGTGGCCCATGAGGGGCTTTCTGCCCGGCAGGGTGATGTCGATCTTTTCCGATTCGATTTTTTTCTGCAGAGCCTGCTGTTTGAGTTCGGCCATGCGCTGCTGCAAGGCGTCTTCAATGAGGGAACGGGCCGTGTTGACCATTTGGCCGACTTGCGGGCGTTCTTCTTTGGACAGTTTGCCCAGTTCTTTCATGAGGGCTGTGAGTTCACCTTTTTTGCCCAAGTATTTGACCCGGATATCCTGGATATCCTGCAGGGCTTCGCTCTTGTCGAGCTGTTCGCTGACAGCCGCTTTGATGGCGTCAATTTTTTCCTTCATCATTTGGTGTTTCCTCCTCTAGTAAAAAAAATAGACTCCCGCCCCGAAAGGGGCGAAAGTCTGATTTCGCGGTACCACCCTAATTTGTACTCTCTATTCTGTAACGGGAATTCCCGTCCTGCCTACTCCGTTCAGCAGGAAGCTCCAAAGTGAACGCATATGCCGGCCGGCGCGGTGCTCTCAGTCACGGCATCCGTTTCCTGTATGGGCCTTACGCGTATGCTCTCTTTTTCATAGCCTTGTCTAACGCTATTGTATCAGTAAAGTGTCTTGTTGGCAATAACCAGACGCTGAATCTGGTTTGTACCTTCGTAGATCTGCATGATTTTGGCGTCACGCATGTATTTTTCGACGGGGTATTCTTTGATATAGCCATAGCCGCCCATGACCTGGACAGCGTCGGTCGTAACCTGCATGGCAATATCCGAGGCATTGCATTTGGCAATGGCTGCTTCGCGGGAGAATTCCATACCCTGGTCTTTCATCCAGCAGGCGCGCTGTACGAGGAGACGGGCACCTTCTACCTTCATGGCCATATCGGCGATCATGGCCTGGACCATTTCGAAGGAGGCAATCGGTTTGCCGAACTGTACGCGGACCTTAGCGTATTCGCTGCAGGCGCGGAAAGCAGCTTCGGCGATGCCGACGGAAATAGAGCCTACGAAGGGACGGGCTGCGTCGAGGGTTTCCATGGCAATGCGGAAACCATGGCCTTCGCGGCCGAGACGGTCTTCTACGGGTACGAAGCAGTCCTGGAAAATCAGTTCTGTCGTGTTGGAAGCACGGATACCCATTTTGTTTTCAGCTTTGCCGATGGTGAAGCCCGGTGTACCTTTGCGCACGATGAAGGCCGTCAGGCCGCGTACGCTCGGGGTCTTGCGGGTATTAGCAAAGACGACGAATACTTCAGCTAAGGCGCCGTTGGTGATAAAGCATTTGGTCCCATTGAGGACATAGCCGCTGCCGTCTTCGGTTTTGGCAGCCCGTGTCGAAACGGAGCCGGCGTCAGAGCCTGTGCCCGGTTCGGTGAGAGCAAAAGCAGCCAGATGATCTTCATTAATAATATCGAAATAGCGCTGTTTCTGTTCATCATTCCCGGCGATGATAACGGGATACGAAGCCAGTGCGTTGGCGGCTACAGAGGTAGCTACACCGGCGCAGCCTTTAGCCAGTTCTTCATAAAGGGCAGCGATCGTAACGGCATCGAGTCCGGCTCCGCCAAATTCTTCCGGAATGGCAATGCTCAGGAGTCCCTGGGCTGCCAGTTTGTCGAGCAGGCCTTCGTGCAGCTTGCCTGTTTCATCCATTTCGGACGCATACGGTACGATTTCCTTCTGCACCAAATCACGAACGACTTTAATCAGCTCCTGCTGTTCGTCATTAAAAGCAAAATCCATGTTGATACCAACCTTCCATTGTCAAATAAGTACGCCCTGGGGAATGCGTTCTAGTCATCATATTTGCGTAAAATATAAAAGGAAGAACGCCCCTTGACAACCACCTTGTTCTCTTCATCCATCAATTCACACTCTGCTACGATGGTCCGGCCGCCGTGGTGAACGACCTGGCCGACGCCTACGATTTTCTGTCCCGGGTGTACAGGACGGATATAGTTCATGTTGATTTCCAATGTCGTGACCTGGTAGCCCAGGGAGCGGCTGGCCATACCCATGAGGGTATCACAAAAGGCCGCCAGTACCCCGCCGGCTGCAATGCCGCGGTAGTTGCACAGGTGCTCCTCTATGTCGAAGGTGACACGCACCCAGCCTTCATCTACATCGTCAATCTTACAGGGCAGATTCTGGAAATAGGGAATTTGCGAAACACCCTGGCGGATATTAAAGACGCGGCGTTTCAGGACTTCTGACGCCTCATTATCTTTACGTTCACTCATTCCCATCGGCTCCTTCTGTCTGCATTTCATAGGCACCTGTAACAAAGTATGTACCCTTGCCATGGGCCAGATACCGGTCGCCGTCGTCGTAGAAGTCGCACGTTACGACCATGGTTGTCCGTCCATTGTGCAGTATATGGGTCTTCCCGCGGATTACCGTGTCCGCCAGGGCCGGGCGCAAGTAGTTCATGGCCAGGTCCAGCGTGAGGACGGCTTTGCCGGCGACAGCACAGGCTGTTTCCATTGCCGAATCGGCCATGGAATAGAGGACGCCGCCGTAGAGTGTCCCGTTCGGGTTGCCCCATTTGGTACCTACATTGTGAAATACAAGTTCCGTATCATCTTCATCAGCTTTGAGAACATGAAAATCCATAAAGCGGTCGTAGGGATTGTATTGCAATTCCCGTTCCATCTGCTCGATGCTTACCTTCTTCACGCTACATCCACTCCCCCATACTGTTGAAAATAAATACTTTTATATTGTACAATACCAGGCCCCAAACGTCAAACGCATTTTTCGCATACCTATGCCTTTTACGAACATTATTTGAAGCGGCACGGCAGGGACCTTTTCTTTTTTTGGGGGACATTAAAAAAGACTTCCCTTCGGAAGTCTTTCGCAACATGCCTGACCTGGTTTTTACCCCCACACTCGCCTGCTGGGACGTTCGCTCATAGATGATCTGCATCCCCCACTACTAGCCCTCTCGCTTTTTGCGGCAGGTCTTACTTCTAGGCCGCACTATGATCAGAGCCATTTTGGCTCCTTACGTGGATCGCTTCGTCTGCGACTGACATCGACTTTCAACCACAGCACATGCTACTTTGGTATTATACGGGAGAAAGGGCAGCCCTGTCAATACAGCCCGGGGGAGGTACAAAAAAAGAGCTTCCCTGAGGAAACTCTTTTTTTATCGGTTTAGAATTTGTAGCCCATACCGACCTGCCAGCCTTTGACGGTATCGTCGTAGTTGTCTACGTCAATATCGGAGCGGCGGTACATGATGTGGGCATCCCAGTTATCCGTAATGTCGTAGCCGACACCGACGGAATACGTATTGGCATCATCGCCAACGCCGACAGAGGCAAAGCCCTGCCAACGGGCTGCCAAGGGGATCTGGCCGCGCAGGCCGACCTGGTAGCCATAGTAATGGTCGTTGCGGTACGTATCGGCTTTGATGTAGCTCATGCCGCCGTAAGCGGATACATAGGGATTGAAGCGATAGACGCCGAGGAGATAGTGTTCGTTCAGCTTGTTGTCGTTATCGCCCTTGGTGTAGTTGTTCATGTACTGCAGGTCAACGCGGGGGTTGATCGTGTAGGACACGTCGCCGCCGGTGAAGCGGCTGTCGGCGCCGCGGTCGCCTTCTTTTTGGTCGAAGCCATAGTTGACGTTGGCTTTCAGGTCCCCTGTCTGGGGATTTTTATTCGGTGCTGCCATGGCCAGGGAGCTGACAGATACGGCCACGACGAGCATGCCGAGCAATACGTTTTTCTTCATCTAATAAGCACCTCCAAAGACTCTGCCTTTCTCAGTATAGTATCTATTATACGCTAGTAACGGAATGTTTTCAAATTTCCGTTGCTTATGAGAGAATTCTAGGCCTTAGCCGGGGCTATGCCGTAGCGCGCCAGGAGTTCTTCCGCCGCTTCGATGACCTGGGCAGCCGTAATGACGGAAATCCCTTCGTACTTGCCTTCTTTGATGATTTTTTTCATGCTCTTGCCCACTTCGTAGTGGTCCGTCGATTCGAGGACGATGGCCTTATCCGTATAGGGGCCGTAAAAGAAGGGGTTGCTCGGCCCGTAGAGGGCGACGACGGGCACGTGCTGGCTGACGGCGACGTGCATGGGGCCGCTGTCGTTGGTAATGAAGAGGGAGCAGCGGTGAATGGCTGCAGCCAGCTCGCCTAAGGCAAACTGCCCCGTAGCGATGATGCACGGGTGCTGCGTGTAGCCTGTGGCATCCTTGACCATGTCGAGGTCCATAGGGCCGCCGAAGAAGACGCAGCGGTAGCCTTGTTCACTGAAATAATCGGCGACGGCTGCAAAGCGGCGGGGCGGCCAGCGTTTTTGCGCGACAGCACTGCCGATATTAAAGCCGATGAGCTTTTCTTCCTGGCGGACGCCGTTTGCTTCATAAAAGGCGCGGGCCGTATCTTCCCAGGCCGGGCAGGTCTCGAATTGGAGGCCGTCGTTGCGGCGGTCTGTAATGCCCATCTGTTCGAGGACGTTAATATACATGTCGGCTGCGTGCAAGTGAATGCGGTCGAGATGGGTATAGCGGTCCATAAAGGGACGGAAGAGGAAGTGGCTCATGCCGTCAAATTCCTTGGCACCAATGGTCCAGGCGAGAAAGCTCGTCCGTTCATTAGGGTGCAGGTTGATGAGAATGTCGTAGTGATTGTGATGCAGGCTGCGGCCAATGTGCCACAGGGCCTTGATGGAATTGTCCTTCCCTTTCTTGTCGACGGTAACCAAATGGTCGATGTTGGGGTTGTAGCGCACGACGTCAGCGAGCTTTTCATCGACGACGAGGGTGATGTCCGAGCCCGTGGCGTGACGGCGCAGGACCTGCAGAAAGGGAGTAATGAGGACCAGGTCGCCTAAATGCATGAGAAAGGTGACGATAATTTTCTTATGACGCAGATTGATCATCCGTAACCCTCCTTAATGCCGTTTCATAAGCCTGCCAGACCTTGTCTGTCGTAATCTGGGCCATGCACGCCGGGTCATCGATGAGCGGATGCTCCGGCGTTGCCTGGGACGTCGGGGAAATGACGAGATGGATGTACGAGCCGTCCTTGCCGCCGTACGGGCCGGTGCGGTCCGGGCTCGTCGGTCCAAAGAGGGCGACGAGTTCCTTTTTCAGGGCATTGGCAATGTGCAGGGGGCCCGTGTCGGCGCTCAGGTACACCTGGGACATGGCAATGGCTGCCATGAGCTCGCGCAGATTGGTCTGGCCGGTAAAGTCGTAGACCAAGGGCGAGCCGACGCTGTCACAGATGGTTCTTCCCTTGCCGGCTTCGGCAGGACTGCCCAGGAGGACAGCTGCCATGCCCGTCGCCGTGACGCGGCGCAGAAATTCACTCCACTGCGCAAGGGGCCATTCCTTGACGTCCCAGCGGGCACCCGGTACGACAGCAATGTACGGTCCCGTAAGGCCGGCTGCAGCAAAGCGCTGGCGCATGGTTTCCTTTTCTGCCGCAATGGAGGGCAAAGGAAATTCCACCCGGTCTACGGTGCCGCCGAGGACGCGCACTGTATCGAGGTAGCGTTCGATGACGTGATCCTGCTTGTGCGGCCCTGCGAGGCCTTTGCTGACGAGGAAGCTGCCTTCGCGCATTTCCCAGTAGCCGTATTTTTCCTTGGCGCCGCTGCACCAGGCGACGATGGCGCTCTTAGCCAGGCCCTGCAGGTCCAGGCAGAGGTCAAAGCCGTAAGCGTGCAGACGTTTACGCAGGTCTTTTATATAGGACAGGCTTTTTAATTTCTTTTTGTCAATGTAAATCAGATCATCAATATAGGGCTTTCCCGGCAGGACGGCAGAGAAATTCTCGTGCACGGCCCAGACGATACGGGCGTGCGGGCAATTTTGCCGCATGGTGTAGAGCGTTGGCAAGGCGTGCAGGACGTCGCCGAGGGAGCTCATTTTGATGATTAGAATGTTCTTATACTGTTTCATGTTCTCTCTCTTTGAGGACGCGGCTAACGAAGTCGTCCAGGCGGCCGCCCGTAAAGAGGTAGCCGTCCATACCGGCAGCGTGGGCACAGGCGACGTCCTTTGGGTTATCGCCGATCATAAAGGATTGGCTCAGGTCGACATCGAAATCCTGCGCTGCCTGGAGGACCATGCCCGGAGCGGGCTTGCGCCAGTCGCTTTTTTTGTCGTATTGGGGAAGGGCTGCGCCTTCCAGGTAGGGGCAGTAATAGACGGCCGTAATGGTACCGCCGGCTTTGGCAAATTCTGCCTTCATGTAGTCGTGCAGGACGTGTACGTCGTCTTCCGTATAGTAGCCCCGGGCGACGCCGCTCTGGTTGGTGACGATGAAGATGGCATAGCCCAGCCGGGTCAGCGTGGCTACGGCTTCTTTGGCCCCGTCTACCCAGATCAGGTCTGCTGCCCGGTGCAGGTAATGCGTGTCTACGTTGAGGACACCGTCGCGGTCAAAAAAGACGGCCTTGATCATTCGAAGTACCCGTCGCTTTTTTCGAGGATACTGCAGTATTCCTTGACGGCTTCGTGCAGGAGCGTAAAGCCCCGGTCATAGCCGGCTTCCATGAGCTTCGTCGTGTCGGCCTGGGTGTAGCTCTGGTATTTGCCCTTGAGGATTTCCGGGAAGGGTACGTATTCGATAGTGCCCTTGCCGCAGTAGTCGATAATGCCGTGGACGAAATCGTTGAACGTGTGGCCTGTACCGGTACCGCAGTTGTAGATACCCGACAGTTCCGGGTGTTCCCAGAAATAGAAAATGACGTTGACTACGTCGTTGACGTAGATGAAGTCGCGGATCTGGCCGCCGTTTTCAAAGCCGCCGGTCCCTTCAAAAAGGGTAATCTTGCCGGTCTTCTGCAGTTCGTGGTATTTCTGGTAAATGAGGGATGCCATGCGGTCCTTGTGGTTTTCCTGGGGACCGAAAACGTTGAAATAGCGGAAGCCCACGATTTGTCCTTTGGAAAGAGGCAGCATGCGCCGTACGTAGCGGTCGAACTGGAGCTTCGAGTAGGCATAGGGATTGAGGGCCTGTTCGCACGCCGGGTCTTCGCGGAAGCCGTTGCGGCCGCTGCCGTAGGTAGAAGCCGACGAGGCATAGAGGAAGGGAATCTTGCGCTGCATGCAGTAGCGCAGGAGGTTCTTGCTGCCTTCGTAGTTATTTTTCATCATGTACCGGCCGTCGTAGTTCATCGTATCGGAGCAGGCGCCTTCGTGGAAAACGACGTCGATATAGCCGTAGTCGAAGGTATCGTCTTCCATCTGCTGGGCAAAGTCTTCGTAGTCCATGTAATCGTAGAACTGCAGGCCTTGGAGATTGCGGCACTTGCGGCCGTCTGTGAGGTCGTCGACGATGAGGATGTCGTCGATGCCGCGGTTATTGAGCTGTTTTACAATATTGCTGCCGATAAAACCGGCACCACCTGTTACAATTTTCATAGCTTTCCTTCCTTTACTAATTGTGCGATTTTATTTACAAGTCCTGTTGTCGAATAGCCTTCTTCAAAGGAGATAATTTCTACGCGCTTGACGAATTCCCGGCCGACTACTTCGTCTGCCTTGTAGTCGCCGCCCTTGACGAGGATGTCCGGCTTGAGAACGGACAGGAGCTCGTGCGGTGTGTCTTCGTCAAAAATGACGACTTCATCGACACAGCCTAAAGCGCTCATGATGACGGCCCGGTCTTCCTGGCGCACGAGGGGCCGTGTTTCCCCCTTGAGGCGCTTGACGGAGGCGTCGGAGTTGAGGCCGACGATGAGATGGTCGCCGAGCATGGCGGCCTGCTGGAGATAGAGGACGTGACCGCGGTGCAGGATGTCGAAGCAGCCGTTCGTGAAGACGACGGTTTCGCCTTTTTCCTGCCACTGGCGGATTTTGGCCGCTGTCTGGTCCCAGTCGAGGGGCCGGTACGGTGCCCAGCGCGGCGGCTGCCATTCAGACCAGAGCTTGATCATTTCGCTGCGGTGAATGGGATAGGTGCCGACCTTGCGGACGACAATACCGGCGGCGGCGTTGGCAATCTGCAGGCCCGTACGGATGGACAAATGGCCGGCAATGGCCGACAAAAAGGCGGCGGCAACGGTGTCGCCGGCGCCGGAGACGTCGAAGACTTCCTGGGCCGTAGCGGGATTGTTCCAGACCTTGCCGTCTTTGTTGATGACTGTAATGCCCTTTTCCGAGCGCGTGACCATGAGGTTTTTGAAGTCATACTGGCTGAGCAGCTCTGTAGCGGCAGCGACGACGGCGTCGCCTTCGTTGGCTACGTCGCGGCCAATGCATTCGGACAATTCCTTCATATTGGGCGTAACGAAATCGGCGCCTTCGTATTTCGTCCAGTCCTTCCCTTTCGGGTCGACGAGGACGGGAATATGGGCGGCCTTTGCCGTTTCAATGATCTGGCTGGCCACTTTTTCCGTGAGAACGCCTTTTTTGTAGTCCGACAGGATAATGCCGTCTAAGCCGGCGCTGATGCAGCCGTCGAGCCACGTAGCCAGCTCTGCCGTTTCTTCGTCATTAAGGGGCGTGACTTCTTCAAAGTCCAGGCGCACCATTTGCTGGCGTGCGCCGAGGATGCGCATTTTGGTCGTCGTCGCGTGGCCCGTCCGGGCTACCATGCCGTAGCCGTTGATGCCTTCCTCTTCGAGGAGACGGCGCAGGAGGCGGGCGTTATCGTCGTCGCCAATGAGGCCGGCCAGGTAGACGTTGCAGTCCAGGTTGGCCAGGTTGGAGGCGACGTTGGCAGCGCCGCCGAGTACGGATTTGACGTGTTCTACGCGGTTTACCGGAACAGGTGCTTCCGGCGAAATCCGTTCTACCTTGCCGAAGACATAGCGGTCTACCATAATGTCGCCAATGACAGCGATGCGCAGCTTGGGCAGTACGTTGTTCAAGAAGTTGTCAATATATCGGTCCGTCATTTGATCACCTGTTTCATTTATTTTTTTCTGTATCGTGTCCCATAAGGTGCTTCAGTTCAGCCATGAAGCTGTCCAAATCAGCAAACTGCCGGTATACAGAGGCGAAACGGATATAAGCGACTTCGTCGACGTTTTTCAGTTCTTCCAGTACCATTTCACCTATTTTTACGCTCGGTACTTCCTGGACGAGGGAGTTGCGTATGTTGCGTTCGACGCGCGTGACGATGGCTTCGATCTGCGGCCGTGTGACGACGCGCTTGTTGCACGCCCGGATGAGGCCGTTGAGTATTTTATTGCGGTCGAACAGTTCCCGGCTGCCGTCTTTTTTTATGACTGTCAGTGGTTCTTCTTCTACCATTTCGTAGGTCGTAAAGCGGCGGCCACATTGCAGGCATTCCCGGCGGCGACGAATGGCACGGCCGTCATCGGTGGCGCGCGTGTCTGTCACTTTCGTGTCATCGTTTTTGCAGAATGGACATCTCATGTTAATTTCCTCCTGGGAATTTCATCCATCGAAAAAAAAGCGGGTCCCCCAGGATCCGCTTTTTGATTTGCTTTATTATTTCATCCACGACGGGATTTCTACACCGCCGACATCGCTCTTATCGGCTTTGCCGCCTTCCTGTCCGAAGGAAGGAATGGTGGACGGTTCTTTGCCAAAACCGGTAGCAACCACAGTAATGCGGATGGAATCTTCTTCCATATCCGGATCGATGACCTGGCCGAAGATGATGTTTGCATCGGGGTCAACAGCTTCTGCGATTTTTTCTGCTGCTTCGTTGATTTCGTACAAGCTGACATCGGGGCCGCCTGTGACGTTGAGCAGGATGCTCTGGGCACCGTCGATACCGGTTTCCAGCAAGGGGCTGTGAATAGCTGCATCGACAGCATCGAGGGCGCGGTTTTCGCCTGTGCCGAGGCCGATACCCATGATGGCTTCGCCCTGGTCAGACATGACGGTCTTGACGTCAGCGAAGTCGAGGTTGATGAGGCCTGTCGTCGTGATCAGGTCGGAAATGCCCTGTACGCCCTGGCGCAGTACGTCGTCGGCTTTGAGGAAGGCATCCTTGAGTGGTGTCTTCTTGTCGATCATCTGCAGCAGTTTATCGTTCGGGATCGTAATGATCGTGTCGACCTTTTCTTTTAAGTAGGCCGTACCTTTTTCAGCCTGTTCTTTACGGCGTTTGCCTTCAAAGGAGAAAGGCTTGGTTACGACAGCAACGGTCAGTGCGCCCAGATCCTTGGCACATTCGGCTACGATCGGTGCTGCACCGGTACCGGTACCGCCACCCATGCCGGCTGTGACGAAGACCATGTCGGCACCCTGGAGGGCTTTGATGATGTCTTCTTTGCTTTCGAGGGCTGCCTGTTCGCCAACCTGCGGATTGGCACCGGCGCCGAGACCACGGGTCAGTTTTTCACCGATCTGAATTTTCACGTCGGCTTTGGAAACTTCCAACACCTGGTCTTCCGTATTGACGGAAATAAACTGTACACCCTGAAGTCCTGCTTCTATCATACGGTTCACAGCGTTGTTACCACCGCCGCCGACACCTATTACTTTTATATTCGCATTGTCTGCCATGTTACTACTTCCTCCTTTAAAAAAGGTCTACACTCCTGTACTGATAGGATTTCTTTATTATTTTACACTATATTGAGAAATTAATCTACAGGCTTTTTAAAATTCTTTCACATAGTTTTGGCCTTTTACAGGCTTTTTTCAGGCAAAAAGACGGCAAAACCAAAGCATGACGCGCTGGGGCAAAAGGCCCGACGCCAGACGGATCAGTTTGGCTTGCCAGCCCGGTACGGACAGTTCCCGCCGGGCTTCGATATCGCGCCAGACTTCTTGCATGACGGCAGCGCTCTTGCTGGGGAGAAACAAGCGGGGAAAGTACCGGCTGCCCCCTTCCTGCCGCGCTGCAGAGACAAATTCCGTATCGCCTACCCAGTAGGGACAGACGGCGGTCACGCTGATGCCCCGGGGCTGCAGCTCCTGCCGCAGGGCCCGGCTGTAACGCAGGAGAAAGGCCTTGGCGGCGGCATAGACGTTGAAATACGGGATGGGCAAAAAGGCGGCGACGGACGAGATAAAGACCAGGCGGGCGCCGCGTTGCATGTAAGGCACGACGCTCTTCGTCAGGGCCAGGGAGGCTTCGCAGTGGATGCGGATCATAGCGAGCTGTCCCTGTGTAGTGAGGTCTGCCGTCGGGCCGATGCGGCCAAAGCCGGCGGCGTGGATGACACAGGCAATATCCGGCCGGGCTGCCTGTATGAGTTCGTCCAGCTCGTTCCAGCTCGCTTCTTCCGTAAGGTCGAGGGCGATGACGCGGGCCTGCGTCGTAAGGCCGGCTGCTACTTCTTCCAGACGGTCGCGGCGCCGGGCCAAAAGCCAGATTTCGTCTAAGCCCTGACGGTCTGCGTAGGCCGTACATTGCCGGCCCAGGCCGCTCGAGGCGCCGGTGATGATGGCGATCTGCACGCTTCTCCCCCCTTTTCACAAAAAAAGCCAAACAGGTTTTGCCCCGCCTGGCTTTTTCTTCCACATGACGCCTAGTTGCTCTTGACGAGTGGTGACTGTGGATCCGTATCGATGTACTGTACCATAAGGCGTTTGCTCTTCACTTCGTTTAACAGCTCTTCTGTCAGTGTCGCCCGCGTACCCGGTTCGTTGACGCTGCCCAGGTGGATGGGCACGGAGTCCGACGTATAGGCTACGACTTCATTGGGATTTCCTACGTTGATTTCCGTTACGGTCTTACGGATATCCGGTGAAAGGTCCTGCAAATATTCGAGGGACGACAGGATGGCCTGGTCTTGGATCGTATCGCCCAGGAGCAGCGTGTCTACGCGTTTGCCCGTAATGAGCGGTACCGATACGCCTTTGATTTGCGAACCGTTCTGGATAACCGTGCCGGTCTGGTCGATATAGGCAAAGCCGTACATGGTCGTTACGACGGCGACGACCTGCCGTTCTTTCATGCGGATATGGATGGTGGCCGGAAATTCCCGCGTAATGTCTGCATCGGCGACACGCAGGTCTTTTTTCAGCTCACTGGCCATCGTATCCGGTGAAAGCTGGACGACGTTGATGAGGTTGTTCTTGATACCGCTGGCTTTGTAGACGTCGCCGAAGGACATCTTGTCATTGCCGTCGACAATGACCGTGCCGAAGGGCACCGGCGCCAGCCACAGGAAGAGCCAGAAAAGAAAGACGAGGAGGACCGTAATGAGGGCCAGGAGACGGCGCTGGCGGCGACGCTGGCGGCGCTGGCGGATGAGCTCCTTACGGCTTCTGCGGGCACGGCGGCGGGCGATGCGCTTTTGCGTCGGCCCCTTGGCTTCGTTTGCTTCTTGATTGGGTACATACGACGTATCCGCATCAACCTGGGGCGGAATAAAGACTTCCTGTGTCCGCCGGCGTATTTCGTAGGTATCATTGTAGGTCATATATGCATTTTTACCTGCACCGGATGTCTTATTCTTTGTATGTATACTCATAATTCAACCCTGCACCAATCAGAATTTACCAATAGCAGCTTCCTGTAAAATCCGTTCGCATAATTCCGGAAATGCAATGCCTGCAGCCCGGGCGGCATCGGGAACGAGGCTCGTAGCCGTCATGCCCGGTACGGTATTGATTTCGAGAACGAAGGGATTGCCTTCCTTATCGGTCATGATGTCGACACGGGAAATGCCGTTGCAGTGGCACAGATGGAATACATCCATGGCCAGGGACTGCATTTTTTTCGTCAGCTCTTCGGAAATAGGTGCCGGGCAGAGGTGTTTGGCTACGCCTGGCGCGTATTTGGAATAGTAGTCGTATTTGCCCGTGCTGGAAACGATCTGAATGACCGGGAAGGCCATGTCGTCCATAACGGCGACGGTGAATTCATCGCCGTCGATGAAGGCTTCGGCGACGATGGAATTGCTGTACTTGAAGGCTTCCGCCAGGGCGTCGTGCATTTCCTGTTCGCTCGTGACGATGACTGTACCGATGCTCGAGCCCTGGGTCGACGACTTGATGACCACGGGGAAGGAAAAGCGCTGCATAATGTCGGCAGCAATGGCGTCCTGGGTCTGGCTGTCAAAGTAGTAGGCAAAGGGAGCCGTAGCAATGCCGGCACCCTGGAAGGCACATTTGCTGAGTACCTTATTGAGGCCGACGGCGCTGGCCATGACGCCCGGACCCGTATAGGGAATATTCATCATTTCGCACAGCCCCTGGAGGACACCGTCTTCACCGTAACGGCCGTGGAGGGCGTTGAAGACGACGTCGTAGCCGCCTGCCTTGAGGTCTTCGGCAAAGTGTTTCGGTACGAGTTCCAGTACCTGTGCCGTGTAGCCTTTTTGCTGCAGTGCGCCGGCAATGGCTGCACCGGTACGGCGTGATACGTCGGCTTCGGTCGACGGACCGCCTACGACGACGGCGATCTTTTTATCTTTCATGTCCATTTATTTCTTCTCCATTTCCTGTACGTACTGTTCACCGATCTGGTAGATATCGCCGGCCCCCATGGTAATGATCAGGTCCTGCGGGCGGGCGTTTTCTTTGAGATAGCCTACGAGCTCGCGCTTATCGGCAATATAGGTCACGTCCTGGCCGGTCGTTTCTTTGACCTTTTGGGCGATGAGTTCCCCGTTGATGCCGGGAATGGGATCTTCACCGGCGCTGTAGACGTCGGTAATGATGAGCTTGTCCGCATTGGCAAAGGCACCGCCGAAGTCATTGAGGAGCAGCTTCGTCCGCGTATAGCGGTGAGGCTGGAAGAGACAGACTACGCGGTGCGTTCCCATATCACGGGCCGCCGTAAGGGTGGCGTTGATTTCCGTCGGATGGTGAGCGTAGTCGTCGACGACCCAGACGCCACCGACGTGGCCTTTGGTCTGGAAGCGGCGTTTTGCGCCATGGAAGTGGGCCAGGGCCTTGGCAATTTTGCCGAAGGGAATGCCGCACGTCAGGGCTACGGCTACGGCTGCCAGGGAATTGAGCACGTTGTGCCGGCCGGGTACGCAGAGGCTGATGGTACCCAGGTTTTGTCCGTCGTGCCATACTTCGTAATAGAGACGGCCCTGATCGTAGTAGATATTGCGGCCGTTGTAGTCCGCTTCTTCTTCGAGGGCGTAGGAAATATAACGGCGGTCCAGGTTCTTGGCCAGGGCGCGGATTTTTTCATTTTCAAAGCAAAGGACGGCCAAGCCTTCTTGCGGGTCTAAGCGGTCCAGGAATTCGTGGAAGGCCTTGACGATGTTTTCGAGAGAGCCGTAGTGGTCCATGTGGTCTGCGTCGATGTTGGTGACGACAGCCATGTAGGGCCGTTCCTTGAGGAAGGAGCCGTCGCTTTCGTCGGCTTCGACGATGACGTAGTCCCCTTTGCCGAGGACGGAGTTGCAATGGAGGTAATCGACTTCCCCGCCGATGACCAGTGTCGGGTCTGTATCGCTTTCATAAAAGACCTGGCCCAGCATGGACGAGGTCGTCGTCTTGCCGTGGGCACCGGCTACGGCAATGCCCTTGCCCCAGCTCATGATGTGGATCAGCGCATCGGAGCGATGGATGACAGGGATGCCCAGGCGGCGGGCTTCGACGAGTTCGACGTTGTTGTCGCGAATGGCCGAGGAAATGATGACGACTTCGGCACCGGCTACGTTTTCTGCCTGCTGGCCGATGAAGATGCGGGCTCCCATCTGTTCGAAGCGTTCTGTCGTCGCTGACGGGCGCAAGTCGGAGCCGGAGACAGCATAGCCTTTTTCTATAAATATATTGGCAATGGCGCGCATGCCGGCACCGGCGATGCCGATGAAGTGAACGCGCTGTACCTTGTTGAGATCAACCATAATTTTTCCCATCTTTCTGCCCTTATTGGCGTTTTTCAGAACCGCGGGCAATGGACAGTGCCAGTTCGGCAATGTCGTGGGCGGCCTGCGGACGGCCTTTGGATTTGCTGGCTTTAGCCATGCGGGCCAAAGCAGCCGGATCGTTTTTGAGATGAATGATTTCGTCTAACAGCTCGTGTCCGTTGAGCATCTTGTCGAGGATCATCTTGGCGGCGCCGCACATGACCAGGGCCTGTGCGTTGTAGCGCTGGTGATCTTCTGCTGCATACGGATACGGAATGAGGATGGCCGGCAAACCGCGTACGGTCAGTTCGGCCAGGCCCACGGCACCGGCCCGGTAGACGGCCAGGTCGGCTGCTGCCAGGGCTTCCGGCATGTGATGCAGGTAGGGAATGATATGGCTGCCTGCACCGTAGCGGCCTTTGCCGTCAATGCCTTCGAGCTGGGAAACGACGCGGTCGTATTCGTGATCGCCTGTGACGTGCAGGATTTGAATGTCTTCGCTGTCACGGAAATAGCGGTGCACTTCGATCATGGCGTTGTTGATGGTGCGGGCGCCACGGCTGCCGCCGGCGACGAGGAGCGTGAATTTATCCGGGTCGAGACCGAGGAGGGCCCGGCCGTGTTCACGCGTACCGGTGAGGATGTCCTTACGGACAGGGTTGCCCGTATAGACCAGGTTTTTCTTGTTTTTGAAGCGTTCTGCTGCTTCTTCGTAGCCTAAGGCCACGCAGCGGACGAAGCGGCTCAGGATCGTATTGGTAACGCCGGGAATGACGTTTTGTTCCTGTACCATCGTCGGCACGCCGCTGAGGCTGGCTGCCAAAAGGACGGGGCCGCAGACGAAGCCGCCTGTACCGATGGCCACGTCGGGCTTAAATTTATGAATAATCCGTTCTGCCTTAAGCACACTGCCGGCAGTCTTGCCTAAGGTGATGAAATTCCGAAATGAAATCTTACGTTCCAGTCCACATACATCGAGCGTAACGAAAGGGAATCCCTCATTAGGAATCAGCGTATTTTCCAGGCCAATCTTGGATCCAACATAAAGAAATTCTGTGGGTTCAATGTCTGCTATTGCCCGGGCGATGGTAATAGCAGGATAGATATGCCCCCCTGTTCCGCCTCCGGAAATAATAACTCGGCGCATGTTCCTTTCCTCCCTATACTAGTGTTTTCCTATTGATTAAATCGCGTTAACTATACCTTTGAACACACGTCCACGCTGCTCATAATTGTCATACATATCATAACTCGAACAAGCCGGTGATAAGAGCACGTTCTGTGGCGGCTTGGCCAGCTTGCGTGCCAGCATGACAGCTTGTTCCATGCTGTTGCCGGCTTTACGAATATCTTTTACGCCTGCCTTTTCGGCGGCGGCAGCAAAGCGTTCTGTCGCTGCGCCGATGAGGATGAGCGTATCGACCTTTTCTGCCGCTAAGGCCATGAATTCGTCGAGAGGCGTGAGCTTGTCATAGCCCCCGGCGATGAGGATCAGGTGGCCCGGGAAGGCAGCCAGTGCTTTTATGGAAGCGTCTGTATTCGTGCCTTTAGAATCGTTATAATACGTTACGCCATTCAGGGTGCGTACCGGTTCGATCCGGTGTTCGACACCCTTGAAGTGTTGCAGTACCGTGCGAATGACCGGCAAAGGTGCACCGGCTACGTAGGCCATAAGTGCAGCTGCCAGACAGTTTTGAATATTGTGTTTGCCGAATAGCTTCAGCTCTGTTTCTTTGCAAATGAGCGTATCCTTGCCGTCCATACGCAGGACCAGGTTGCCGTCTTTGGCAAAAGCGCCAACCGGCACTTCGCCTTCTGTGGAAAACCAGAGGACCGTACCGGTCATGTCCGGTTCCATCGGACGGACAAGGGCGTCGTCATAGTTGAGCAGGGCGAAATCGCTCTTGTCCTGGTTGAGAAAAATGCGTTTTTTCGCTGCTACGTAGGCTTCCATCGTGTGGTGACGATCGAGGTGGTCCGGCGTAATGTTCAGGATGACGGCGGCCTTGGCTTTCAGGGTACGCGTAAATTCCAGCTGGAAGCTGGACAGTTCTGCTACGACGACGTCTTCCTTGGGCAGGTCTTCTGCCTGCAGGGACAGGCCGTAGCCGATATTGCCGCCAATGACCGTTTCCCGGCCGGCGGCCTTCATGATTTCGCCTAAGAGGGTGGTCGTCGTCGTCTTGCCGTTCGTGCCGGTAATGGCCAGGATGTCCGCATCGGTGACGCGGCAGGCTACTTCGACTTCACTCCAAATGGGCAGCTTGCGGGCTGCCGCTTCCTTCATAATCGGAATTTCCGGAGAAACGACGGGCGAAGGGACGACGATATCGATGTTGTCGAGAAGGGCTGCTTCCTGATGGCCAAAGACGAGCTGTACGCCGTCGGCCTTCAATTCATTCCACGGTTCCCCTTGGGCGTCGACATTCTTGACATCATTTAATATGACCGAAGCGCCGTGACAGGCCAGGGCCTCCGACGCAGACCGGCCACTGATACCGGCACCGATGACTAACACACGTTTTCCAGAAAAATCCATTATGCTCATATTCACACCTGCTTTTAGACGAAATCAGACGGTTGGTTTTTATTTCCACGCCAAAACGATAAAAATCGAAAGAATGGCCATGAGGGCCGAAAAGCTCCAAAATACGGTTACTACTTTTACTTCGCTCCAGCCGGATAATTCAAAGTGGTGATGAATGGGGCTCATCTTGAAGACCCGTTTGCCCGTCGTCTTGAAGGAAATGACCTGGATGATGACGGAGAGGGCTTCAATGACGTAGAGGCCGCCGGCGATGATGAGGAGCAGTTCTGTTTTCGTCAGGATAGCCATGGCAGCCAGGGCACCGCCCAAGGCCAGGGAGCCTGTGTCACCCATGAACATCTTGGCCGGGTGCTGGTTGTAAAAGAGGAAGCCCAGGCAGGCGCCGGTCAGGGCCGCACAGAAGACGGCGAAGTGCACGTAGCCCAGGGCTACGGCGATGACTACGTAGGCGACGGACGTAATGGCGCAGGAGCCTGCTGCCAGGCCGTCCAGGCCGTCGGTCAGGTTGACGGCGTTGCTCGTGCCGACGATCATGACGAAGACAAAGAGATAATAAAACAGCCCTAAATCAATATTCCAGGTGGTAAAAGGAATCCACAGGGTTGTCGGGAAATTCAGGTATTCTTTCAGGATGAAGCAAAAGATTGCGGCCATGACGAACTGGGCTGCCAGTTTTTGTTTGGCTGTCAGGCCCAGGTTGCGGTGCTTGATGGCCTTGATGGAGTCGTCGAGAAAGCCGATGACGCCGTGACCAAAGGTCAGGAACAAGGCCAGGCCCTTGCGCAAGTCGAGGGGATTAAAGATAAGGCACGACACGATGAGGGCCGCCAGTATCAACACGCCACCCATGGTTGGCGTGCCGGCTTTATACTTATGACTCTGAGGACCTTCTTCGCGTTCCGACTGGCGGGCGTGAAAATGTTTCAATTCCCGGATTACCAGGGGACCCAGAGCCAAAGCCACGATAAGGCTTACGGCAAAACCAAAGAGCAGCGTATTTAACATCAACATTACTTCCTTTCAAAATAAGGCAATATTTTTTCCATGGCAAAGCCACGGGATCCTTTTAATAAGATAGTGTCACCGGGCTGCAGGAGTTCCTGCAGGCGCGCTGCCGCTTCGGCATGGGTAGCTGTCGTGTACACGGCGGTAAGGCCCTTAGCGCGGGCTGCGCTGGCAATGCCGGCTGCCAGGTCACCGAGGGTAATGAGAATGTCAATACCCAGGTCAGCGGCTTCGGCGCCGATGGCTGCATGTTCTTTTTGGGCCCACTCGCCCAGTTCGAGCATGCCGCCGAGGACGGCGATTTTGCGTCCTTTGGTGAGCAGCGTCAGCGAACGCAGGGCTTCGCTCATGGAAGCCGGGTTGGCATTGTAGGCGTCGTTAATAAACGTATAGTCGCCACAGCGCACGAGTTCCTGGCGCATAGGCATGCCGCGGTATTCGGCCAAGCCCTTGGCGAGCTGATGCTCCGAAAGGCCCAGGAGGCGTCCTACGGCAATGGCCGCCAGGGCGTTGTATACGTTATGCCGGCCAATGACAGGCATGTGGATATCGAGTACCTGGTCAAAGCAGCGGCAGGCAAAGCGGATACCCTTTTCGTTGCACGTAATACGGCTGGCCCGGATGGCGGCGTTGCTGGTTACGCCATAGCCTACGACTTTGCCGCGGCAGAGATCGGCCATGGCAGCGACGTAGGGATCATCCTGGTTGAGGATGGCTGCGCCGTTTTCGGGCAGGGCTTCTACGAGCTCGCTTTTGGCCTTGGCTATATTTTCCTGGGAGCCCAGGAGTTCGATATGGCTTTTGCCGACGTTTGTGACGACGCCGATGGTCGGTTCGGCAATGGCGGCCAGCTCGGCAATCTGGCCGAGGCCGCGCATGCCCATTTCTACGACACACACTTCATGTTCCGGCGTAAGCTGCAGGAGCGTACGGGGCAAGCCGATTTCGTTGTTGAAATTCTTTTCTGTCTGCAGGACGTGGTAGCGCTGGGACAATACAGCGGCAATGATGCTGCGTGTCGACGTCTTGCCGACAGAGCCCGTAACGGCGACGATGGGAATGGCAAAGCGGCGCCGGTGAAAACGGGCCAGGTCCTGATAGGCCGTTTCCGTATTGGCTACGAGAAAGACGGCAAAACCGGGTACGTTGTATTCCGGCCGGTCTTCGGACACGACGGCCCCTAAGGCGCCTTGTTCGCGTGCCCTGAGGACGTAATCGTGGCCGTTGAAGCGTTCGCCCTTGAGGGCGACGAAGAGCGCTCCCTGGCTGATCGCCCGCGTATCCGTTTCGGCCTGGCTAAAGGTCCGGTCCGGTACGTCATATACGAGGCGGCCGCCTGTGGCCTGTACCACTTCATCCAGTGTGAATCGTGCCATTTCTTATCTCCCCTTTAAAGCCAGGACGGCGTCTCTGGCTACTTCGCGATCGTCGAAATGGATAGTCCCCGTGTTGAGGATCTGATAATCTTCATGGCCTTTGCCGGCAATGAGGACGATATCTCCCGGCTGGGCCAGTTCGACAGCCCGGTAAATGGCCTGACGGCGGTCGACAATGACTTCGTGCTGCTGGCCCGGATGCAGGCCTTCTTTGACACCGGCTTCTACTTCAGCGACAATGGCGTCGGGGTTTTCCGAACGGGGATTGTCTGACGTAACGATGGGAATGTCTGCCTTTTCGGCGGCAATGCGGCCCATGATCGGCCGTTTCGTACGGTCCCGGTCACCGCCGCAGCCAAAGACGGCGAGGATGCGCTTTGGCTTCATATCGCGTGCCGTTTCGAGGGCCTTTTCCAGGCTGTCCGGCGTGTGGGAATAGTCGACGACAATGGCAAAATCCTGGCCGGCTTCGACGAGTTCAAAGCGGCCCGGTACAGAATGGAAATCCTGCAGTGCTTTTTCTATAGTTGCCAGGTCTACGCCTTCTGCATGGGCGGCGCCAATGGCGGCCAGCGTGTTATAGACGTTGAAGAGGCCGGTAATATTCATTTTCAGATGGACCGTGCCGAAGGGGCCGGTGACGTCGAAGGCCGAGTGTTTCAGTTCGACCGACAGGTTGGCGCCCTGGAGGTCGGCTTTCTTTTCTACGCCATACGTGAGGACCCGGCAGTGGCAGGCCTTGAGGATGCCGTCGGCGTAGGCGTCGTCGATGTTGACGATGGCCGTTTTGTTATCCTTGACGTGTTCTTCCCGGCTCAGGCTCTGGAAGAGCTTGGCTTTGGCGGCCAGGTAGTTTTCAAAGGTTTTATGGAAATCGAGGTGGTCCTGCGTGAGGTTCGTGAAGACGGCTGTATCGTATTCGATGCCGGCAACGCGGTTTAAGGCCAGGGCATGGCTCGATACTTCCATGACGACGTGGGTCATGCCGCGGTCGTACATGAGGGCCAGGAAGCGCTGCAGTTCGATGACGTCCGGTGTCGTATTGTGGATCGGCAGTTCTTCGTCGTCGATGAGGGCGTGAATCGTGCCGAGGACGCCGACGTGATGGCCTGCGGCGCGCAGGATGTGGGCAATGATATGGCTCGTCGTCGTCTTGCCGTTCGTGCCGGTGACGCCGATCATGCGCATTTTCTTGCCGGGATAGTCATAGAAATAGGGCACCATGTCTTCTACGGCGTGGTGTACGTCCGGTACCATGATCTGGACGGCCTTTTGCGGCAGCGGCAGGTGCTTCGTCGTGAGGATGGCAACGGCGCCCTTTTCGACTGCCTGGGCAGCGTATTTCGAGCCGTCTGTGTGAACGCCGGCAAAGCAGACGAAGAGATAGCCCGGTTCAATATCGCGGGAATCTGACGAGATCCCCGTAATCTGTGTGTTGGCATTGCCATCTATGTTATATATTCCCTTGATTTGTTTACAAAGTTCAGCGATTGATTTCATGTGTAGGTGTTCCCCCCTTTTTTTGTATTGCAAGCTATGCGTACAGAACAGAAAAACAACAATAGCAGCCTTAAAACAAGGCTGCTCATGCTGCCGCACTAATGGCTGGTATTGGCTGTTCCGGACGTTTCATGAGACTGACCATACAAGACAGTAACTGGCATTACCATACCCAACTTTTTGGCCTCCTTGTAAATTCTGTCAGGAGTCCCTAATTTGGCAATATCCACGCGGAGCATTTCGTTTTCATGCTGCAGCTGGCGCGCATGCAGCTTGTGCTGCATGAGGACGTAGCTGTTGTTGGCTTTGATTGCCGATAAGGCAACACAGGCCAGCATAAAGACGCCAATGATACCCACGATGACGATGGTCTGTCGTAAGAGCCGGCCAAACCGTCGTTCTTCCATGCCCGCGTATGATGTTGTGCCGGACTGCCCGTGTTCCTGCAGTCCCTCATAGTGAGTATATCCAGCTTTTCTGGCCAGCATATTATAACACATCCCATCAACAATAAAAACAATAAATCTCGTTTATTTTATCAATTTTATTTATGTATACCAACCCGCAATTTTGCGCTGCGGGCCCGTGGATTTGCTTCGATTTCTGCCGCCGACGGCTCAATAGCATGACGCTGTACGCGCAGGCTGGCGTGGTGGTGGCAGACGCAGACCGGCAGGTCCGGCGGACAGATGCAGTCCGTCGCCAAGAGCTTTAAGGTCTGCTTGACAATGCGGTCTTCCAGGGAGTGGAAGGTAATGACGCAAATATGGCCGCCCGGCTTTAACCGCCCGGCTGCCGTTTCTACAGCCTGCCGCAGAATCCCCAGTTCATCGTTTACTTCGATGCGGATGGCCTGAAAGGTCCGTTTTGCCGGATGGGGACCGTCCTTGCGGGCGCCGGCGGGAATGGCCTTCTTGATGACCGATACCAGCTCGGCTGTCGTCGTCAGCGGTGCGTCCTTGCGGGCTGCCACGATGAACGCGGCAATGCGCTTGGCCCAGCGTTCTTCGCCGTAGTCCTTGATGATCCGGTAGAGCTCGCCTTCACTGTACGTATTGACCACGTCGTAGGCACTTTTGCCCTGGGACCGGTCCATGCGCATGTCGAGGGGGCCGTCCTGCATGTACGAAAAGCCCCGTTCCGGTGTATCGAGCTGGTAGCTGGAAACGCCCAGGTCAAACATGACGCCGTCTACGTAATCGATCTGCAGCTCGTCCAGTACGTCGCCGATGTAGCGGAAGTTCTTTTGTACGGGAATGAAGCGGCAGCCTACGTCGGCCATGCGGGCTGAGGCAGCGTTTATAGCCGTCTGGTCCTGGTCGAGACCGATGATCGTGCCATCGTCGGCCAGGTGTTCCGCCAGGTAATGGGAATGGCCGCCACCGCCGAGGGTGCAATCTACGTAGATGCCATGGGGATCGCCCAAGAGGTGCTCGATAGTTTCATTGCGCAATACGCTTATATGATGAAATTCCATGAATGCTCCTATAAATCGAAATCCAGATCTTCCAGTTCTTCGGCTATTTCTTCCATAGCCGGAACGGTTTTGGCAGCGTAGGCTTCATAGGCTTCTTTATCCCAGATTTCAATGGTGTCGCCTGTACCGAGTACCGTTACTTCCCGGCTCAAGCCTGCGTAATCACGGAGCGTTGCGGGAATGAGGATACGTCCTGTCCGGTCAAATTCCAATTCCGCCGCGCTGCCGAAGAGAAAGCGTTTAAAAGCGCGTACTTTTTCCTTGCTCGTATGCAGCTTTTTCATTTTATCCGCCAAGGCCTGCCAGGCCTCGGACGTGTACACAGAAAGACAGCCCTCCAGGCCACGGGTAACAACACAAGAAGCGCCCAGTTCTTCGCGGAACTTAGCCGGCATGATCACCCGGCCTTTGGCGTCGATGGCGTGTGAATATTCTCCCATGAACATGGCAGGACCCTCCTTTCTGTACTTTTTATCACTTTTCACCACATTTTACCACATTTTCACACTGCATGACAACAAGGTTAAGTAATTAATAGTGTATACACAAAGATATAAAAAAACTGCAAGGCAAAATTTGAAGGTTTTTCCTTCCCTTTGCCTTGCAGTCTACGTCTTATGGTAATAAAAATTAATGGATATACGTTATTTTCAAAAACTTTTTGAAATGTCACTTACCTGGGACAACCAGTCGTCCGGGAGGACGATGTCGTCGTGCCGCAGCGCTTCAAACCGGCACTGCCTGACCAGGTCTGCCAGGGAGAGGCAGCGCCGTTCCGGCAGGAGACCGCCGAGCCAGGCCAGGTAGGATAAGAGGGCCCGGGCTGTGACACCCCGGCCGCGCAGGCTGCGCACGGTAATGCCCTGCTGCCGTTTGGACAGGCGGTGGCCGCCGGCGTCCATGAGCATGGGTACGTGCGTGTAGGCCGGCGCCGTGCCGCCCAGCGTTTCTATGAGCCAGATCTGCTGGGCCGTCGACGACAGGAGATCGCGGCCGCGCAGGACGTGGGTAATGGCCATGGCAGCGTCATCGACGGATACGGCGAGCTGGTAGGCATACAGGTCATCGGCGCGGCGAACGACGAAATCACCGCAGCAGCATGGTAAAAATTCGTCCTGCCTTCCGTAGACGCCGTCCGTAAAGGTCACGGTCCGGGCCGGTACGTGTACGCGCCACGACGGCTTCTTCGTCTGCCGGGCCTGCTCTTCTTTGGAGAGGCCATAGCAGTGGCCGTCGTAAACGACGTGTTCCCCGGCGTGGGGCGCGCCTACAGCCTGGAGCCTGGCGCGGCTGCAGTAGCACGGGTAGAGCAGGCCTTGTGCCGCCAGCTGTGCCAGGGCCGCAGCATAGCGGTCGTAGCGCTCTTGCTGTACGTAGGGGCCGCAGGGGCCGCCTGTATCCGGGCCTTCATCCCACGTAAGGCCCAGCCAGGTGAGGTCCTCCAGGAGGGCCGTGACAAACTCCCCTTTCGACCGCTGTTCATCAATGTCTTCTATACGCAGGACCAGCGTGCCGCCGGCCTGGCGCACTTGCAGCCACGCCAGGAAAGCCGACCAGACGTTGCCCACGTGGATATAGCCCGTCGGACTGGGCGCAAATCGTCCTCGCACGCGCGTCCCTCCTTAGCCCGGCAGGGAAATGAGCGTGCCGAAGAGGTCGCTGTCTTCGCGGAGCTTTCCTTCGCCGCCCATGACGCAGATCTGGTTATCGCCCATGACGTCCCGTACGAGCGGTGCCAGGGCGCGGATGTCGTCTACAGTCGTAGCCAGGAGCTGATCGCGGCGGCGCTGTGCTTCTGCCTGGGTCAGGCCTGTAAAGTAGCGGTTCATGGCCTTGTCGCCCCGCAGGGATGGCGTAAGCGGTGCGTCAATGCGGCTCAGCGTGCCGATGACGTACTTGGTCATTTCCCGGTCGGAAATGTCGAAGTGTGCCAAATAGTCTGCCAGGTCGTCGTAGGCTTCGATGCTACGGCGCAGGTTCGGATCGCGGTACGAGCAAAAGACCATGTCGCCGTTGGCATAAAAGCGTGTAAAGGCGCCGTAGGCACCGCCTTGGACGCGGATCTTCGTCCACAAGTAGCCGTACTGGAGAATCGTATTGAGGACCATCATGCTGCCCGTGTAGTCATAGCCGTGACGGCGGAAGTTGCCGCCCTTGGCGACGTACTGGACCTTGCCGCTGGTCATGATGCCTTCGTTCTTCGGTGCCAGCGGGAACTGGCAGAGGCTGGTCTGTGTTTCGCCGGTGGGCATAGCCTGGAGCCACTGGGGCAGGAGGCTGACGGCAGTCTGCTTGTCTTCTTCGCTGCCGGTCACGGCGAGCGTCAGGCCGGCGCGGACAAAGATTTTTTCCAGGACTGCCTGAAACCGGCTGGCCGTTTTTTCCGGTTCCGTCCGGATCGTTGCCGCTACGGAGGCGACGAAATCATAATACGAGAGTTCCCCGGCATCGCAGAACTGCTCTACCGGCGACGTATAGGACAGGACGCGGTGCATGACCAGGGTCTGGCCGCGGCGGAAGGCGTCCATATCCCAGCCGGCCTTCGTTTCTTCTACGAGCTCGATGAGGCGTTCCTTGTTGGTAAAGAGCGTCTGGAGCGTAATTTCCTTTAAGAGGGCAATGGCCTTATCCAGGTTTTTGCTGAGGGCCTTGGTCTTTATTTTAAAGACCGGCGTGTACTTGCTGTTGTCGATCTGGTCGGCGTAGGCTGAAACGCTGTAGTCAATGCCGCCGGTATAGAGGTCGATGAGGCCCGAAAGGTCTGCATAGGTGTGGTCCTGCGTATCGAGATCACCCAGGAGATCGCTCAGGAGGTAGACGTAGGACATTTCTTCCGTCGTAAAGCCGTGCAAATCAAAGTAGGCATTGATGTAAGTAATGCCATTGGTAAAGTCCGGTACGTAGCACAGGGGCACGCCGGCTACGGCTTCTTCATGCATTTCCACGTCTTCGGCCTTGGCTTCGAGGTCAGCCCGGGAGAGGGTCGGAATGGTCTGCAGGGCTTCCGGCGAATCGGGCGTTGCCTGGCGTTTTTTGAGGGCCTGCGTAGCGGCGATGATGGCGTCAATGTCCTGCGCCGACAGGGTGGCCTTGTAGGCAGCGAGCTTTTCAGCTACGGCCTGGTCGTGCTGTTCCGTGAGGCCCGGTTCCGGTACGAGGGACACCAGGGCGTAGTAGGGATTGTCAAGGATGTATTTCTTCAGGATGTCTTCGTAGTACGACGTCGTCAGGCCCTGGCGCAGTGTCTGGAGGGCATCTTCATAGGTCAGGGAAAGGAGCGGGTCTTCGTCGTAGAGCCACGTATCCATGCACTGGATGCCGTAGATGAGTCCCTTCGGACGGCCGGCAAAGTCGGCTTCGCGCAGGGAAAATTCAATGCGGTTCAGGGCGCCTGTGAGGAGGGTCCGGTCGATGCCCTTCGTGACGAGGTCTGTCAGGGCTTTACGTACGACGGGCAGAATCTGTGCCTGCTTGTCCGGGTCCGAGCCGTTGATGGAAATGCCCCACAGGGGCTGGAGCAGGCCGTTTTGGAAGTCACCGGAAATGTCCTGGCCCAGGCCGGCGTCGACGAGGGCTTTTTTGAGCGGTGCTGCCGGTGAGAGCAAGAGGGCGTAGGTGAGGGTCTTAAAGGCCAGGGCCAGCGTCGTGTCGAGGGCGTCGTCGACGACGTAGGTCAGGCTGTGCAGTGTCTTCTGCTCTGTCTTTTCGCCGTTGGCTACGCCGTACGGGTAGGTTTTTACGATGCTCCCCGGGCAGGCCTGGCGGCCGATTTCCGAGGCAATGTGCGTGGCCGTGAATTTGCTCAGGTATTCGCCGTCGATGAATGCCAGCATGGCGTCGATATCGAGATCACCATAGAGGAAGATGTAGCTGTTCGACGGGTGGTAGTATTTGGCGTGGAAGGCCGTAAAGTCTGCCTGCGTGAGGTTCGGAATGTCGTCTGGATCGCCGCCCGATTCGACGCCGTACGTCGTGTCCGGGAAGAGGTTTTCCATAACGTGCCGTTCGAGCTGGGCGTCCGGTGACGAGAAGACGCCTTTCATTTCATTGTAGACGACGCCGCTGTAGGAAAGGGGCGCGTCAGGTGTTTCCATTTCATAGTGCCAGCCTTCCTGCGTGAGGACTTCCGGGTCCTTGAGCATGTTTGGGAAGAAGACCGCATCAAGGTAGACGTCGACGAGGTTTTTGAAGTCGATGGCGTTGCGGCTGGCTACGGGATACATGGTCTTGTCCGGGAAGGTCATGGCGTTGAGGAACGTATTGAGCGAGCCTTTGACCAGTTCGACGAAGGGTTCCTTCAAGGGGAACTTGCGCGAGCCGCACAGCGTCGAGTGTTCGCAAATGTGCGGTACGCCTGTGCTGTCCGACGGTGTCGTGCGGAAGGAAATGGAAAATACTTTGTTGTCGTCGTCGTTTTTGATGTAGAGCAGGCGGGCGCCGGACTGGACGTGTGTCATTTCATACGCCTGGCTGCCTAATTCTTTGACAAAAACTGCGCGATCGACACGGAAACCGTGTAACGTGCTGTGTACATCTAAGGTCATACTATCTCTCCTATCTGTTTGTATCGCCAAGGATAATCTGCTGTAGTGCCGGCACGTCGGGGGCGAAGTAATCCGGCGGGAAGGCCTGCCGTTCTGCCTCTGTGCCATAGCCGAAGCCTACGATGGCTACGGGTACGTGCGTTTCTCTGGCGCCAATAACGTCGTATTTGCGGTCCCCTACCATGAGGCTCGACGGCACGCCGTCAGGGCCGATGCGGTCGAGGACGGCCTGCATGACGTCGGCTTTCGTTTCCGAGCCGCCCAGAGTGCTGCCACAGACAGCCTCTACGTAAGGGGTAATGCCAAATTTATCACAAATAGCCTGGGCGTGAACCGTCGGCTTTGACGTAGCCACATAGCTGGCTACACCATGGTCCCGCAGGGCCTGCAAGAGGTCCAAAATGCCCGGGAAGGGTTTATTTTCAAAACGGCCTACTGTACCATAGCGTTCCTGGAAGAGGCTGTACAAGTGGCGTGCCTTGGCTTCGGAAAAGCCATAGACCTGGGTGAACGTGGTCATCATAGGCGGCCCGATGACCGTGTGCTGATTCAGGCGGCCTGCCGTCGTTTCCCCCATTTTTTCCAGGGCGTAGGCGACGGACTTGATGATGCCTTCCTTGGAATCGGTCAGGGTACCGTCCAAATCGAATAATACATAGTTGTACATGAAAGACCTCCTAATTGGTATCTTTTTCGTATCTTATACATTTTAGCATATTTGAGAATGGTTATCCAGGTACAAAAAAGCCACGGACAGCGATCCGTGGCTTTTACTGCAAGAAATATCCTTATTTTACGACAACGAGTTCGTATTCCCGTGTGCCCATGCCGATTTTCTGTGCATGAACGAGGGTTTCTTCCCAGTTGACGTGAGGGTTGTTGTCGATGAAGTGATCGTGGTGACATTCCAGTTCCGGGTTGGCCAGGTTATCGGCGAGCTGGCTGTTTGGCAGGGGCTGTGCTTTCTGGCAGGCATCAACACAGGCCTGGTCGAGGGCCACCGGGTCGAAGGACGCAAACATGCCGAGGTTCGGCAGGATCGGTGCGTCGCTTTCCGCATGACAGTCGCAGTTCGGCGATACGTCCATGACCATGTTGATATGGAAGCACGGACGGTCCTGACAGACTACCTGGGCGTATTCGGCCATTTTGCGGTCCAGTTTGTCGCTGGCATCCCAGTCGATGGTCTGGATGGCGTCAAAGGCGCAGGCGCCGATGCAGCGGCCGCAGCCTTTGCACAGTTCTTCGTCGATATGGGCTTTGTTGTTTTCATAGGTAATGGCGTCGGAGCCGCATTCCGTAGCGCAACGGCGGCAGCCACGGCAGAGGCTTTCGTCTACAGCCGGTTTGCCCGAAGAATGCTGTTCCATCTTGCCGGCACGGCTGCCGCAGCCCATGCCGATATTTTTGATTGCGCCGCCAAAGCCGGTCATTTCGTGGCCTTTAAAGTGAGCCAGGCTGATGAAGACGTCGGCGTCCATAATGGCCCGGCCAATCTTTGCTTTTTCTACGTATTCCCCATTTTTAACGGGTACTTCTACTTCATCGGTACCGCGCAGGCCGTCGCCGATGATGATCTGACAGCCCGTCGTGACCGTGTTGTAGCCGTTCAGGTTGGCACAGTCCAGATGTTCCAGGGCATGCTTGCGGCTGCCCGGATAGAGGGTATTACAGTCCGTCAGGAACGGTTTGCCGCCCAATTCCTTCACCAGGTCGGCTACGGCTTTGACGTACTGCGGGCGGATCGAGGCCAAGCTGCCCAATTCGCCGAAGTGCATTTTGATGGCCACGAACTTGCCATCCATGTCGATCTGATCGATACCGGCACGGCGGCACAGTTTCTGTAATTTCGTTAACCCATTCGTACCGATTTTGCAACGAAAATCAGTAAAATACACTTTAGATTTTTCCATGGTTGTTTCCTCCCCTTACTAAATGCATGCGTGTTGTTTCATTATGTACAACAACGGTACTATCTTATCATATGAAGTTTACTCTAAGTCAAGGAAAAAGCTATGGTTTGCCTGTAAAAACTGTGCAAGTTTTTTCTTTTTTCCTTATGGATGGCGTCGTGCCGTATGGCTTGGCCTTTGCAGACCTGCAAAAAGAAAAAACGGATTTCCGCCTTGCCACAGGGGCAAAGGGAAATCCGTAAGTGAAAGCGGTGTCAGACGCCGAGGACCAGGACGACCAAGGGAATGACGGCGGCAAAGAGAACCGTACTGGCCGTGACCATACTCGTAGCGTAGCGTACGTCGCCGTGGGCTTCGTTTGCCATAATCGGCAGGACAGCCATGATCGGCAGGGACGACTGGACGATGTACGTATCGAATTCGAGGGCCGACATGGGGCCTAAGAAGCGCTGGCCTACAATGAGGACGGCGGCCATGACGGCCGGCGCCAGGATGAGGCGGCCCGTGAAGCCGGCAACGGTATCGCGGTCCAGGGAAATATTGCGGATACCTGCCTTTTGCAGTGTCATGCCGATATAGAGAAGCGACAAAGGCGTGACCAGGCTGCCGACGTAATTAAACGTATTGAGGAGCGCGTCCGGCAGGGTGATACCGGTCAGGAGAAAGGCAAAGGCCACGACGCAGCTGACGAGCGGTGGCGGTACGAGCTTCTTAAGGTCGAAGTGGCGCCTTACTTTCTGGCGGTAACTGAGCACGGGATCTTCGGCGACGAGGAAGGCGCCAATGGTCCAGCAGGAGATATTACAGAAAAAGAAATAGGCCAGGAAGTACGGCATAGCCTGTTCCCCAAAGAGAGCCAGGTTGAGGGGCCAGCCAATAAAGAGCGTGTTCGTATTGGCTACGGCGGCGACGAAGCTGCCGTTACGGCCGGCCGGTACGTGCGTGATTTTGGCCCAAACCCAGCCCAGGCCGTACCACAGGAGCACGCTGATGCCGACGAGGGTTATGCCTTCTGAAAGGGAGCCCAGCATATCGAGGGACATGTACTTGACCATCGACGCAAAGACGGCTGCCGGCAAGGCGATGTTCATGATGATCTTAGACACGTTGTCTGTAAAATCATCGCTGACGAAGTGCCGGTCCTGCATTTCATACCCTAACAAGATAATCAGCAGTATAGGGATTACTCCCTGGATTGATGCTAAAAAAGCCATGGTGGCTCACCCTCCATTAGTTTAGCTAAACAAAAAAATGACGTTATACATATGACATTATAAGCCTCTGGCAAAAATTGTCCAGTCATTTTCTGTTGTCGTACACATTTTTAGTCAAAAGGCAGGGCTTCTCCCCTGCTTAGAGAGCCTTGCTCGTGCCGGTCTTATAATTGATGACAATGCCGGGCTGGTTATTGTAGACGAAGACGTGGAACTGAATGCCTGCGCCCTGGTCTTCCACGGAATAGCCTTCCATTTCTACACCGTTGGCGACAAGGTTATCGCCTGAGAAAATAGGCGTGACACGGTACAGGACGTGGTTATTTGTTTCTTTGACGTAGTCGGCTACCATATTTTCAAAGGGCAGCATGCCTTCTACGTTCAAATAGCGCGTGCCTGTAATGAGGTTCTTCGGGTTGGCGTTTTCTGCCGTCAGCTGATAGCCAATGAGGTGGCAGCGGTTGTACAGGTACTTGCCGTCGACGTTGTCATACTTTGTCGTATGCCAGCCGCTGGGCTTGACGCTGCCAATGGCACCGCGTTTTTTCGTCGGCATGAGGTCGCGGCCGATGTTGGCATAGGCCGGGCCGCAGCGCCCTAGGGAATCGAGATTGCTGTAGTGCTCGAAGGACTGGGTCGTCCTGTCGGCTGCCGCAAAGGACGGTACGTTGTCATTGATGACCACATAGGGATGGCCATCGAAGTCAGGAATACTGTCGAGGTCAAAGGATGGCTGGGCCTGGGCCGTTTTGTCTGCCTTCTGGGCTTGTGTCGTCTGCGTTTGCGCAGGCTTTTTCGTGCCCTGGTCCGGTGCCTGGCCGGAAGTGCCGCAGCCGGCCAGGAAGAGGCAGAGTGCCGTTACGAGAACGGCAAGCAGTGTCGTCAGTTTTTTCACCGGCTATACACCTCCTCGGTTATCTTGTCGTGCGACGAACCGGCGAAATCGCGGCTTGATTGGAGCTGCCAGCCGTCGTCCGGCGTAAGGTCGAAATACATGTCGGCCGGATAAGACCGGTTCCAGCGGAAGACGATAAGCTTTTCGATCTTGCCGGCGTAGGGCCGTACGGCCTTATCTTCTACGAGGGCGTACTCACCGGGACCGGCCTGGTCGAGAAAATCTTCGGCAATATGTAAGGTATGCGTGTCTTCCGTAAACATGGACGCAGAATAGGCATTGAGCCAAATACCCGAATCCCCTGCCAGGTCCAGCATGTAATCGCGCAGGACGCGGTCGCGGCTCTGGCGGCGGTGGTTAAAACAGAGACCCTGATGGTCATCCAGGGCAACCATAACAATCATTGTATGACACCTCCTATAGGTTATTATCTATATCATACGGTCCTAAACGGTTCTTGTCCAGCAAAAAAGCCCAGACCGAAGTCTGGGCTCTTTGCATAGCAAGCGGAGCGATTATTCTCTGCCAGCCAGTTTTGCATATTTGTGGTAACGGTCTTTTGCATCCTGAATTTCTTTCTTGTACAATGCATCGGCACGTTCCGGGAAGTTGATCTTGAGTCTTCTGTAACGGTTTTCGCCGTTGAGGTAATCCATGATCTTTTCTGCATCCGGTTCCGGAGAATCGAGCTGGAACGGGTTCTTGCCCTGTTCAGCCAGACGCGGATCGAAGCGATAGAGATGCCAGTAACCGCATTCAACAGCTTTCTTCATTTCGAGCTGTGTGGATCCCATACCAGCACGGATACCATGTTCGAGGCACGGGCAGTAGCAGATGACGATGGAAGGACCATCATATGCTTCAGCTTCGCGGATAGCGCGGAGAGTCTGAGCCTGGCTGTAACCCATAGCAACCTGAGCTACATATACATAGCCGTAGGTCATGGCAATAGCGCCGAGGTCTTTCTTCTTGATTACTTTACCGCCGGCAGCGAACTTGGCAACAGCCGAAGTCTGGGTAGCTTTGGAAGCCTGGCCGCCTGTGTTGGAGTATACTTCTGTATCAACAACGAGGATGTTGACATCGCGGTTCTGAGCAATTACATGGTCAATACCGCCGAAGCCGATATCGTAAGCCCAGCCGTCGCCGCCGATAGCCCATACGGACTTCTTAGCAACGAATTCACGGTTCTGGAGGACGAATTTAACTTCTTCTGTCTGTTCTGCTTTTTCGAGAGCAGCGAGGAGAGCATCCGATACTTCACGGGATTTCTTGCCATCCTGGTAAGCAGCGAGGTATGCTTCGATTTCTGCTGTGCAGATGTTCTGTTCTTTCAGGGTGTTCAGACGGATGATGATTTCCTTCTGGATAGCATCCTGTGCATGGAAGTAGCCATAAGCGAATTCAGCATTGTCTTCGAACAGGGACTGCTCCCAGCAAGGACCAAAGCCGCGTTCGTCTTTGCAGTACGGAGTCATCGGGAGAGAACCGCCGTATGCAGAGGAGCAACCGGAAGCATTGGCAATGTACATGCGGGAGCCGAAGAGCTGTGTAACCGTCTTGATGTAGGTTGTTTCAGCGCAGCCGCCGCAAGCAGGCGAGAACTGGAAGTACGGTTTAGCAAACTGAGCAGCTTTGACGTTGGAGTCGCTGACAACTTCTTTCTTCAAATATTTTTCTTTCATTGCATATTCGTTGAAGTTGTCCTGCTGGTCTACTTCGTCCTGCATCGGAACCATAACCAGAGCGCCTTTTTCTTTCATCGGGCAAACAGTCGTGCAAACGCCGCAGCCGAGGCAGTCATACGGGGAAAGCTGCATACGATAGCTGTAGTTTTCCAAGCCTTTGCCTTTAGCCGGTACGGTTACGAAGTTAGCCGGAGCATCAGCTTTTTCAGCGTCCGTTACGAGAACCGGGCGGATTGCTGCATGGGGGCAAGCCATTGCGCAGCTGTTGCACTGTGCGCAAACGTCGGCGTTCCAGTGAGGAACTTCGATAGCTACGCCACGTTTGAGGTATTCTGTCGTGCCGTTCTGCCAGGTGCCATCGAATACGCCGTATTTCTTGAAGATGGACAGAGGCAGTTCGTCGCCGTGCTGACGGTCAACAGGGATAACGAGGTCACGAACGAAATCAGGCATATCAACTTTCGGTGCCGGAGCATCGACAGCGTCAGCCCAGGAAGCCGGGATTTCGACTTTCGTCAGGCCTTCGATACCAGCGTCGACAGCTTTGTTGTTCTTGTCAACGATTTCCTGGCCGCCCTTCTTGAAGTAGGAGTTGTAGTTGCCTCTCTTCATGGCTTCGACAGCTTCGTCGATAGGAATAACGTTCGTCAGTTTGAAGAATGCAGCCTGGAGGATGGAGTTAACGCGGTTACCAAGGCCGATTTCACCAGCGAGCTTCGTAGCGTCGATGATGTAGAACTGAGCGTGTTTATTGAACAGATCTTTCTTCATCTGTGCCGGGAGTTCTTTGTCCAGTTCTTCTACGCTCCACGGACAGTTCAGGAGGTATACACCGCCGTCTTTGAGGTCCGTCGTCGTATCATATTTCTTTACGTATGTAGGTGCATGGCAACCAACGAAGTCAGCGGAACCTACGAGGTACGTAGCATGGATCGGTTTGTCACCGAAACGTAAGTGGGACTGTGTCAGGCCGCCTGTCTTCATGGAGTCATAGGAGAAGTAAGCCTGTGCATATTTGTCAGCATCGAGGCCGATGATGGTGATGGCGTTCTTGTTAGCGCCAACCGTGCCGTCGCCGCCGAGGCCCCAGATTTTAGCGGAAATCTGGCCAGGATATTCGATGTGGAAGTTTTCTGTCGGCAAGGAAGTGAAGGTAACATCATCAACGATACCGATAGTGAAGTTGTTCTTCGGTGTATCCTGTTCGAGGTTTTTGTATACAGCTGCGATCTGACCAGGTGTGGTATCTTTCGAGGAGAGACCATAACGGCCGCCTACGACAGTGATATCACCACGGCCGGACTGTACGAGAGCCATCTGAACGTCCAAGTACAGAGGTTCTGCTACGCAGCCGGATTCTTTCGTGCGGTCCATAACGGCAATTTTCTTAACAGTTGCCGGAATAGCGTCAACGAAATGTTTAACAGAGAACGGACGATAGAGGTGAACCTGAATCATGCCGACTTTTTTGCCGTGTGCGTTGAGGTAATCAACCGTATCACGAACTGTTTCAGCAGCGGAGCACATGATAACGATCAATTCTTCTGCATCTTCAGGACCATAGTAGTTGAACAGTTTGTAGTCCCGACCAGTCAGTTTGTTGATTTCATCCATGTAGTGCTGTACTACGTCAGGGATGGTAGCAACTTTTTCGTTAGCGCCTTCTTTTGTCTGGAAGAAGATATCCGGGTTAACAGTCGTACCACGAGTGTACGGATGTTCAGGGTTCAGGCTGTTTTTACGGAAAGCTTCGAGCTGTTTGTAGTCAACCAGTTTAGCCAGATCGTTGTAGTCGAGGGCTTCGATACGCTGCATTTCGTGAGACGTACGGAAACCATCAAATACGTGCATGAAGGCATAACGGCCACCGATAGCAGCTAAGTGAGCTACGCAGCCGAGATCCATAGCTTCCTGCGGCGAGGAAGACATGATCATGCCGAAACCAGTCGAACGGCAAGCCATAACGTCCGAATGATCGCCAAAGATAGAAAGTGCATGAGCGCTGATGGTACGGGCAGCGATGTGGAATACGCCAGGCAGGAATTCACCGGCAATTTTGAACATCGGCGGAATCATCAACAGCAAGCCCTGGGCAGCTGTATAGGTAGTGGTCAAAGCACCAGCCTGCAGAGAGCCGTGGCAAGTACCTGCAGCACCGGCTTCAGACTGCATCTGAATGACATCAACGGTGTTGCCGAAAATGTTTTTCTTACCTTTTGCAGCCCATTCGTCAACCTTTTCTGCCATAACAGAGGAAGGCGTGATCGGGAAGATAGCAGCTACTTCTGTAAATGCATAGGAAGCATATGCAGCGGCAGTGTTACCATCCATTACTACATAATTTTTTTTCATAATCACTTTCGTCCCTTTCTTTTGATATTGAGATATTAAAATAATAACATCACAAGTGAAGGTTTACAAGTACCGATTTTCACAACCAGTACCGTACTACGTGTATACGCATATACGTTTCGATTCGCATTTGCATATGCATTAACCATAATGTACCACAATTTTAGAATAATTTCCAGTCCTTTTCACAAGAAAATCGCAATAAAAATGACGCAGCTCATTTCAAATTTCGAAAAAAGCTGCGTCACCAATCGGTTTACTCTATGGTAGAACGTGAAAGAAAGTATACAAGTTTTATAGCATTTCTGCTTATTGTGCCTTGCGCATGGCTTTCTTTCTGTCGTGTTTGTCGAGGATCGCCTTGCGGATCCGGATGTTATGTGGCGTAACTTCTACGAGTTCGTCGTCGTTGATCCATTCGAGGGATTTTTCCAGGCCCATCTGGCGGGGCGGAATGAGGCGGAGTGCTTCATCTGAGGACGAAGAACGCGTATTGGTCAGGTGTTTCTTCTTGCACGGGTTGACATCGATATCGACATCGCGGTTGCTTTCGCCAACGACCTGGCCGAGGTAGATTTCCTGTGCCGGTTCGATGAACATGACGCCGCGGTCCTGGAGGTTGAAGATACCGTAGCCGGTGGTCGTGCCCGATTCAAAGGCTACGAGGCTGCCACGTGTACGGCCCGGGATTTCGCCTTTCCAAGGTGCATAGCCGTGGAAGACGTGGTACATGATACCGTTGCCCTTGGTAGCTGTCAGGAATTCGCTGCGGAAGCCGATGAGGCCGCGGGCAGGAATGATGAATTCCAGGCGGGTGTAGCCGGCCAGGTCGATCATGTTGAGCATTTCAGCTTTACGCGTTCCCAGTTTTTCCATGACTGCCCCCATAAATTCCTGGGGTACGTCGATGGTCAGGGCTTCGAGAGGTTCGCATTTCTTGCCGTTGATTTCTTTGGTAATAACGGCCGGTTTGCCTACCTGCATTTCATAGCCTTCACGGCGCATTTCTTCAATGAGGACGGCAATGTGCAATTCGCCACGGCCGGATACTTTGAAGGCATCGGCGCTGTCCGTTTCTTCGACGCGCAGGGAGACGTTGGTCTGTACTTCGCGGAAGAGGCGGTCACGCAGGTGACGGCTGGTAACGAATTCGCCATCCTGGCCGGCAAAGGGGCTGTCGTTGACGTAGAAAATCATGGACAGTGTCGGTTCATCGATGTTGATTTTCGGCAGGGCTTCCGGATTTTCCGGGTCCGTTACGGTTTCGCCGATTTTCAGGTCAGCAATGCCGACGATGCAGGCAATGTCACCCATGGAGGCTTCTTCTACTTCTGCACGTTTCAGGCCTTCATAAGTATAGACGCGGCTGATCTTGGCACGGCGCTGTGTTTCGCCATCGGTTACGATAACCTGCTGGTTCGGGCGCATCTTGCCGCGGACAATACGGCCGATAGCGATTTTGCCGACATAGTCATCGTAGTCGAGGGTCGTGACCATGAACTGCAGCGGGCCATCGACGTCGCCCTTCGGGCACGGGCAGTTTTCGATAATACATTTAAAGAGCGGTTCGAGGTTGTCGCTGTCGTCATCCATGGAAGCTTTGGCAATGCCATCGCGGCCATTGGCGTAAATAACCGGGAATTCCAGCTGGTCGTCATCGGCTTCGAGTTCCATGAACAGTTCCAGGACTTCATCTTCTACTTCAGCCACACGGGCATCGGGTTTATCAATTTTATTAATGACGACGATCGGTTTGAGCTTCTGTTCGAGAGCCTTGCGCAATACGTATTTCGTCTGCGGCATCGGACCTTCAAACGCATCTACCAAGAGCAGTACGCCGTCAACCATGTTGAGGACTCGTTCTACTTCGCCGCCGAAATCAGCATGCCCCGGAGTATCGACAATGTTGATTTTAACGCCATCGTGCATGACAGAAGTATTTTTGGATAAAATCGTGATACCACGTTCCCGTTCGATATCACCAGAGTCCATGACGCGTTCCGCTACTTTTTCATTCGTGCGGAATACGTGGCTCTGTTTGAGCATAGCGTCAACCAGGGTTGTTTTACCATGGTCAACATGAGCAATAATAGCAATATTACGGATATCCTTACGTTCCATCTACTGTCCTCTCCTACTTGTGAGCAATATAAAACTAATTCATGAGCTACAACTTCAGTTGTAACTTTGTAAGTATAGCACAAAATGGCCGGATTGACCATAGTCAATCCGGCTACTTTTTTTCTTCTCCCAAAATCCGTACTTCCGGTTCCAGGCGGACGCCGTGGGCGGCTTCGACGCGGCGCTGTACTTCGTGGATGACGGCCAGTACATCCGCTGCCGTAGCGTGGCCTGTATTAACGACAAAGCCGGCGTGCTTCGTCGATACCTGGGCATCGCCGTGGGCAAGGCCTTTGAGGCCTGTCTGGTCGATGAGGGTACCGGCAAAATAGCCGGGCGGCCGTTTAAAGGTGCTACCGGCGCTGTGCATTTCCAATGGCTGCTTGCTGCGCCGCCGGTCCATGAGGTCGTCCATCATGGCCTGGATTTCTTTTTTGTCGCCGTACTGGAGCTGGAGTTCTACTTCAACGACGTATTCCTGCAGCTTCTGGAAAGCGCTCTGGCGGTAGCCAAAGCCGAATTCCGCCGTTTCATACGTGCGGACGCCGCCGCTGCGGTTGACCGTACGGACGCGCGAAACGATATGGCTCATTTCGCCGCCGTAGGCTCCGGCATTCATGAATACGGCACCGCCTAAGGTGCCGGGAATGCCACAGGCAAATTCCATACCGGCCAGGCCGTTTTCCTGGGCGTACTGGCAAACGTCCTTGAGCATAAAGCCTGAGCTGGCCAGGATCTTCGTTGCGTGACACGAGAGGAAACGGTTCATTTCGTTGAGCTGAATGACCATGCCGCGAATGCCGCCGTCAAGGACGAGGACGTTAGAGCCGCCACCGAGGACGGTTACGGGAATGTCATAGCTGCGGGCGACGCGCACGGCCAGGGACATTTCCTTTACCGTATGGGGCAGGACCAACACGTCTGCCGGACCGCCTACGGCAAAGGTCGTGTGCTGTGACATGGGCTCTGCCAGGAGGACCCGTTCTCTCGGGATATGGGCAATGAGTTCCGTTACCGCTTTCATCATATCATTTGTCAAGGATGCTCAGTCCTTCTGCCATGGCCTGCTGGATCGTTGCCAGAATCTGGCCGCCTACCTGGTTCCATTTGACGTATTTTTCCAAATATTCAACGGCCAGGGGACGGCTCTGGACGATTTCCTGGGCCCGCTGGAGCTGTTCCAGCTTTTTGCGTACCGGTTTGTCGCCGGCAGCCTGGGCGTATGCCAGCTGTGCCTGGAGGGAAAGGAATTCCTGGACGTGCTTCATGGTCTTTTCATCTTCTGCCAGTTTCTTGCCTGCTGCGAGCAGGGCCTGATAATCTTCGTCTGCCTGAATAGCCTGGGCTAATTCCTGCGCTTTGTCATATACACTCATGGTTGATGCTCCTGTTCTTATTTCAGATTTTTAATGCCAATGCCGCTTTTTGCCATGCCGGGGAAATCGAGCTGGCGCAGGGCTTCATACGAGACGATGGCGACGGAATTGGAGAGGTTCAAGCTTCTCGCCTTATCCACCATAGGGATACGGAAGCAGCTTTCGGGATACTGCTTCAAGAGGTCTTCCGGCAGCCCTTTTGTTTCCTTGCCAAAGACAAGGAGGTCATCGTTCGTAAACTGAATATCCGTATAACACTGTTCCGACTTCGTCGTCAGGTAGTAGAAATGATGGCCCTTGTATTGTTCCTGTACTTCGGCAAAATTTTCATGTACCTGCACATCTACGAGTGGCCAGTAATCGAGGCCGGCCCGCTTCAGATGTTTATCATCAATGGAAAAGCCCAGGGGCTTTACGAGATGCAGTGTAATATGATTGGCCGCGCAAAGGCGGGCAATATTTCCTGTATTTCCTGGTATTTCCGGTTCTACCATTACAATATGCATTGTTAATCACCTTCCATGGCATATTGTACAGGATTTCCCTTGTAAGCACAAGACGTATTCTGGTGGAAACCTTTTCCTTTTCCCTTCTTTTCTATATAATGTAAGTGATACAGACGTACGCTGTATCTTCATTGTGTACAATTTAATAGGAGTCTTAATGTAAAAAAAGTGAGGTGCTCTTTATGGATGAAATGGACAACATTGCCCAATACCCGATTTACTTTGCTCCCGGCTGCAAGATGCTTCAGCTCGAACCGGTTTTGACGTCTCAGCTCTATGATTACCTGCACCAGCTCTTTGGCAAGATTCAGCTCTACACGCGCTGCTGCGTCTTTGACGACGCCCGTACGCACGACGAGGAAGCCGTCTTTATCACCATCTGTCCGACGTGCTTTTCCATTTACGGGGAAACCTATGCCAACCTGCACATGCGCGACTTTGGCGTGCTCTACGACGAATACAAGGATGTCTATCCCCTGGCTGACTACGAAGCCATGCAGCAGCGTATCCGTCAGGTCATGGCTGCGCCTTATCCGAAGGAAGCCTTGAACGATTGGTTTGAAAAATTCAGCAAATGAGGTGGTTTCATGAAGTGTACCTATTACGGCCATTCCTGCTTCAGCCTGTCTGACGGCACGACGACCGTTCAGTTCGATCCCTTTTTCACAGATAACCGCTGGACCCATGTCGATCCGGCAACGGTACAGTGCCAGTACATTTTCCTTTCGCACGGCCACGACGACCATTATGGCGACGCCGATCTCATCGCCAAACACAACGATGCCCTGGTCATCAGCACGGCCGAAGTATCCCGCAAGGCCATGGCAGCCGGCTGCAAGGCCCATACGATGCATATCGGCGGCACGGCGCGGTTTCCCTTCGGTTCGGTCTGTCTGACGCCGGCCCTGCACGGTGCCGGTGTGCCCGGCGGCCTGGCCTGCGGCTGTATTATGGAAATCGGCGGCAAGCGCATTTATTATGCCGGCGATACGGGCCTCTATTCGGATATGAAGCTGCACAGCCGCTTTGGTCCTATCGATGTGGCCTTCCTGCCCATTGGCGATAACTTTACGATGGGGCCGGAAGACGCAGCCTTGGCGGCCAGCTGGATTCAGCCTAAGCTGGTCATTCCGATCCATTACAACACGTGGCCCATTATCGAGTCCGATCCCTATGGCTTTGCAGAACTGCTCAAGCAGAAATACGACATTCCCGCACAGGTCATCCAGGTCGAAGATACGGTGGAATTATAAGAAGGTCAAAAAAAGCCTATGACTGCACCAACTGACAGGCTCCCTTCCAAGCAGCGTGAGATTTTATTATGTCTCATGTCTACCTGGAGGGAAGCCTATCAAAACCGGCAGCATAGGCTTTTTTCGTGTCTTACGAACCGCAGCGTTCGTGATATTTTCGTTCTACAGACTGTTCGATGAGGACGGCTTTTTCTTCCGTCGCCGTAATGGCCTTCATCATCTCCGTCACGAAGGCCTCGTCACGGATGGAATGGAGATTGACGCGGACGCTGTAAAAGGCCGAGCGCATGGCAGCCCGTGCGTTCATGGCCGCAATAGCGCCGTCGGTAATGACCCATTCGTTACCGAACTGGACGGCCTGCTCGGAGAGCTGCAGGAGCTGGAAAATGTCCTGGCCTAAGGAAAAGGGAATGGACGCAGCCCGTTTGAAGGCTGCCTGTACGTGTTCGCTCCGCTTCTCTGTGGTTTTCGGCAGGCGTACAGCCTGAATGACCGCATCAAAAGCGGCGGCATCTTCAGCAATGCCCCGCAGGTAGCGCTGCCGCAGGGCCGCGGCCTGGTCCCTGATCTGTACCATAATCCGTTCTACATCTTCATAGCCTTTTTTGCCGATTGTCAGATTGGCTACCATTTCTACCAGGGCAGCCGCCGACGCAGCGGTCAGGGCCGCGATACCGCCGCCACCGGGAACAGGTTCCTTAGACGCAGCTGCGGCCAAAAAATCATCGATGGGCATATGGGAAAATTGTAACTCTGTCACTGTGATTCGCACCTTTCGTCCTGTATTTTCTTGCAGACTATACAAGAAATCCGGCAAAGCAGGCTGTGCCTGGCCTTGCCGGATGAATTTGTGATAGGTCTATTTTACACCTGCTGCAGACTTAGAACAAGCCTGTAATAACGCCGTTTTCGTCGATGTCCATGCGGTTGGCTGCAGGAACCTTCGGCAGGCCCGGCATAACCATGATGTTGCTCGTCTGGCAGACGATAAAGCCGGCACCGGTGCAAACGCGTACATCTTTGACGGTGATTTTGAAGTTCTTCGGTGCACCGAGGAGGGCCGGATTATCCGACAGGGAGTACTGGGTCTTAGCGACGCAGATCGGCATCTTGTCGAGGCCCAGCTTTTCCAGTTCGGCAATCTGCTTCGGTGCATTACCTTCGAGGATGACGCCGTCGCCGCCGTAGATTTCCCTGGTCAGGATTTCCAGCTTGTGGAGAATCGTGTCGTTCACGTCGTAGAGCGGTTTGTACGGTGTCTTAGGCTGCGCGAGGAGCTGTAAGACCTTGCGGCCCATGTCGAGACCGCCCTGGCCGCCTTCAGCCCAGCAGTTGTTGAGGGCTACGTCGACGCCGTAGTCTTCGCAGAGCTTCGTCAGGAGGGCGATTTCTGCATCTGTATCGGAGAGGAAGCGGTTGATGCCTACGAGGACGGGCACGTCGTATTTGCGCATGTTTTCAATGTGCTTAGCCAGGTTGGCAAAGCCTTTTTCGAGGGCTGCCAGATTTTCCGTCTGGAGATTCTTCTTATCGACGCCGCCGTGCATCTTGAGAGCTCGGATAGTGGCTACGATGACGACTGCGTTCGGTTTGATGCCGGCAAAGCGGCATTTGATATCCATGAATTTTTCTGCGCCCAGGTCGGCACCGAAGCCGGCTTCCGTAACAGTGATTTCCCCCATCTTGAGGGCCAGCTTGGTGGCAACGACGGAGTTACAGCCGTGGGCAATATTGGCAAAGGGACCGCCGTGTACGAGGGCCGGCGTATTTTCTGTCGTCTGGACGAGGTTTGGTTTGATGGCATCCTTCATGAGAATAGCCATGGCGCCGTCGACGTTGAGCTGCCGTGCCGTAACAGGCTGGCCGTCCAAGTCGTAGGCAACGATGATGTCACCCATGCGTTTTTTGAGATCCATGAGGTCGCTGGCCAGGCAGAGAACGGCCATGATTTCCGAAGCGACGGTAATCATGAAATGATCTTCCCGGGGGAAGCCGTTGACTTTGCCGCCCAGACCGACGACGATGTCGCGCAGGGCCCGGTCATTCATATCCATGACGCGTTTCCAGACGATGCGGCGCACGTCAATGCGCAGGGCATTGCCCTGGTGGACGTGGTTATCGATGGCTGCAGCCAAGAGGTTGTTGGCCGCCGTAATAGCGTGCATATCGCCTGTAAAATGGAGGTTGATATCTTCCATGGGGAGAACCTGGGAATAGCCGCCGCCGGCAGCGCCGCCTTTGATGCCAAAGACAGGTCCCAAGGACGGTTCACGCAGGGCCGTCATGGTTTTATGACCCAGTTTATTGAGTGCCTGTGCCAGGCCGATAGTCGTTAAGGTTTTGCCTTCACCGGCTGGAGTCGGCGTAATGGCCGTGACCAGGACGAGCTTGCCGTCTTCATTTTTTGACAGGCGTTTAATGGCGTCGAAGGAGACCTTGGCCTTATATTTACCGTACAGTTCCAAATCGTCTTCTGTCAAACCTACTTTTTCTGCAATCTTTACAATCGGTTCCAATGTCGTCTGCTGCGCAATTTCAATGTCGCTCAATACTTTAGTCATATTGGAAATCAGCTCCTGTTCCATAAATGTAAAGAAAAATAGCCGGCCCTCCGGACTATTGCCCAGACGGTCGGCTTTTCGATATCATGCTCCCATGTGGTTAGTCCACTTCCGTCAGTCACATGACTATGGTGTTATTATACAAGGCCAGGCCTGGCCTTGTCAATATGAGTATTTCTTTTGCATAGCGGCCTAGAGCTGTACACATTGTTCCTTTTCCAGGCGCACAGGGCCGCCGATGTGGATTTTCTTTATTTCTCCATCGCTGACGGCTGCTTCAATGGTAATCATGCCGCCAGGCTGACGGATTTCACAGGCGATTTCATGGCCGCACAGCTGGGACAGGGCCGCTGCCGTAGCGGCTGAGCCGGAACCACAGCTTTGTTCCCAATAGAGGGTCTTCGTGGCCGTTACGTACACAGCCGGAATCATGGTCAGTGTCTTGCGGTCGACGAGGTCGAGGCCAAAGGCTTCGTAATGGAAGGTCGAAGCAAAATTGTACACGGCTTTCCAGATCTGGTCGCGATCCAGATTTTTGAGGGCTGTCGTAAAATGAACAAAATGGACGATTCCCGGCAACGCTACGCGGTAAAACCGAAAGGCCGTACTGCCTACGTCGAGGCTGACCGTGTCCATCTTTTTGGGCAGCGGCATGTCAATGGACGCATCGTAGACCTGGTCTTCTTCGCCACGCTGTACGCGGGCCTGCAAGGGAGCACTACAGCCGGAACAGGAAATCATGTACTCTCCTGCCTCTGCTCCCGACTGGGACAAGAGATAGGCTGCGGCCGAACGGGACGCGTTGCCGCAAAATTCACCACCCATCATATCGAGCCGGATCTGGGCGCCCTGGTTGGACGGGGATAAAAAGGCAACCTGTTCTGCGCCGACACAATCAGGCTGCAACAGCCGTTCTGCAATGGCTGCGTGTTCCGACGGAGGGATTTCATCCAGTACGAGAATGGTCGTGTTGCCACTAGGGTCAGCTTTTACATAATGGATTTCCTGTATCATTTCTGCACCTCAAATAGGATCATTTCCGCATCTGGCTCCACGAAAAACGGCCAGGCGGCTTACATGGTATCTATTATAGCATATTCGGCCCACATATTCAGTCTTATGGAGAAAATAAATCAGATTCTCTGCCACCAGGCCGCCACCCGGCGTCTGACAGGACAGGCGCCCCATTGACAGGCGCCGTCGTCGTGTATTACGATGAGATAAAGTATACGCTTAGAAAGGAGCCTTACTATGGAAGTAGCAACCGCAATCAATGAACGACGCAGTATCCGCAAATATACACCCGAACCGCTGACGCGGGAAGAAATTGAAAAAATCCTGACGGCCGGCATGATGGCCCCGTCGTCGAGCAATCTGCAGCCCTGGTATTTTGTGGTCATCGAAAGCAAGGAAAATATGGAGCGCCTGAAGGATATTATGGCCATTGCGACGAATAACCTGATGCCCTATTTTAAATCCCGCTTTGCCAAGCATCCCCAGGTGATTGCCGATACGTCAGCCTTCGTCCGTCTCTTAGGCGGCGCACCTGTATGCATTCTCGCCTTCCTGCTAAAGGATGACTATACCCTGCGCCTTTCGGCCATTCAAAGCGTCGCCGCTGCCATCGAAAACATGCTCCTTACGGCGACGGATATGAACCTGGGCAGCTGCTGGCTGACGGCGCCCCTTTCGGGCGGTGTCGACGATCAGATACACGCAGCGTTTGCGCCGGATAAGGGCGAGCTCGTCGCCATGGTAACCTTGGGCCACCCGGACCAGGCACCGGCAGCGCCGCGCCGTAAAGACGGACGCTATACGATTATCTGACCGGTCTCCTTTTCGAGTAACGCCACACCTTGCACGCCGTGAACCGCTCCCCGTCAAGTAGACAGAGCAAAAAATAAAACATGTACTTATTAC
>ERZ836829.396-NODE-396-length-55898-cov-77.396540_pt1 | contig 55898 bp, 48 predicted proteins | sample MGYA00519574_ERZ836829 | MGnify/ENA primary metagenome ERZ836829 (study PRJEB31850, sample SAMEA3708808) | human gut metagenome | biome: human gut; feature: human-associated habitat; material: faeces | place: China | collected 2014 ...
GACTGAACGGTCTTGCCGCAGGCAAGATGGAAGGGCCTCGCCCTGACAAGTTCGCGTTTGTGAAGCGAAGCGGAACAATAAAGTCCCCAGTGGGGACTTTAAGCGACTGAACGGTCTTGCCGCAGGCAAGATGGAAGGGCCTCGCCCTGACAAGTTCGCATGGGTTTAGGCTGGTATTTTGGAAAATTGGAGGGAAAGTAAAATCATGTCTACTACTGCAATGTGGCTGCTTCTGGCAGTCGTTGTCATCGTCATTCTGTTTGCAAGTGTGCTGTACAAGCGCACCTTCACCACCAAGGAGCTGGCCATGACCGGTGTCATGGCCGCTTTAAGCCTTGTGGCCTATCTGTTCTTCCGTGTGCCGTTCTACGGCGGTTCTTCGTTCCATCTGGGCAACACCTTCACCGCCCTGACCGCCCTGCTGCTGGACGGTGTGTCCGGCGGTCTGGCCGGTGCCATTGGTCTGGCGCTGGCCGATATTCTGGCCGGTGACCCGGGCTACGCCGTCACCACCTTTGTGCTCAAGTTCATCATCGGCATCACCTGCGGTGCCGTGGCGCACAAGGCATTCAAGCTGCGCGACCTCGACAAGCACAGCTCCGGCTATCTCGTCAAGGTGATCGTTTCTGCCGGTTCCGGCCTGCTGCTGAACGTGCTGACCGACCCGTTCCTGGGCTACTTCCGCAATGTGTACATCTTTGGTCAGGAATACACCGTGGCACAGGCGCTGACCAAAATTGCAGGCGGCGTCACCTTTGTAAACAGCGTGGCCTCCACCGTGTGTGCGGTCATCCTGTACCTCGCCCTGCGTCCGGCCCTGGAGCGTGCCGGTCTGCTGCCCAAGGGCGAAAAACACTAAGCGATCTCTCTATCCTGATACAGCACTGCTGCCCTCACCTGCCGGACTTCTCCTATCCTCCGGCGGTGGGGGCAGCAGTGTTTTTCGTGGACGACCTATCACACGGAACTCCTCCAGTCTCGCATTCGCTCGAAAGCCCCCTCGGGGATGGGGCTTTTGACAGAAACTGAAGCAAAAAAGCGCTCGTCACACAATTCTGCATGACGAGCGTTTCTGCTTTTTATCGCAAGTTTCAAAAATAGTGCCCTATTAAAACGGCATATTTGCGATATGCAGTTTGCGGATGTTGCTTGTGCATTAAAAACGCAACCTGCTATCATTACAGCTTTTCAAATACAAGGAACCGGAACGAGATATCGGTTTCCAGCTGGGACAGCGCAGCAAGGCGCTCCGCCCCGCCGCGCGGCGTTTTCCAGTAATAGGGTGTCATGGCGAACAGCGCTTCCAGCTGTTCGTGGGGCACCGTGACGCGGCCGGTCACTTCCCGTTCCCCAATGGCGGCAAAACCGTCATAGGCGATCTGCTGCACCGGGTTTTTATAGGGCTTTTCGTAGAGCACGGCCTTCATCTGGTACAGATGTTCGGCACCGGGCACCACATAGATCATCCGTCCGCCCGGGCGCAGCACCCGCAGGAATTCCTCCTGTGCAAAGGGCGAAAAGCAGTTCAGCAGCAGGTCGGCCCAGCCGGTGCGCACCGGCTGGCTGAAGCTGGATGCCACCGCATACTGTGCCGTGGGCAGGGCCTTGGCCGCAAGGCGCACCGCAGGCTTTGCGATATCAAAACCCGCCAGCTGCACCCGGCGGCCTTTTTCGGCAAGCGCCTGCGCGATGCAGCGGTCGTACCAGCCCTCGCCGCAGCCTGCATCCAGCAGATGCAGCGCCGCCTCCGGGCTGGCAGGCTGGCCGTACTCTGCGCACAGCTCACCCACCGCTTTGCCAAAGATGCCGTAGTATCCGGCATTCAGGAACGCGCGGCGGGCGACCACCATCTCCTTGCTGTCGCCGGGGGCCTTGGTGCGCATGCTCTGCACCGGCAGCAGATGCCAGTAGCCCTCCTTGGCGCGGTCAAAGCAGTGGCCTTTTGTGCATTTCAGGGTGCTGTCGCCGGTCAGTTTCTCCCCGCACAGCGGGCACTGCCATGGGGCAAACGGTTCATTTTTGCTCATACTTCGTCGCTGTGGTCCTCAATGGGTGCAGTTGCACCGCCGTGGGCGTTCATATACTCCTCAAAGTTCGTGAACTTCTGCTGCGGCGGACGACGGCTGATGAGCATAAGGCCCGGGTCTTCGTCCCTTGCAGCAGCGGCACGGCCGCGGCGGCTGCTCTCCGCTCTGGGGGCACGGGCCGGTGCAGGCTGTGCATTGCGGGACGCATTCTGACGGCCGCGCTGGCCGTTGTTTGCACCGCGGCCCTGCTCTGCGCTCTGGCTCTGGGCGGCAGGCTGGCTGTTCTGGCGGGCCGGACGGTCGCTGCGGTCATTGCGACGGCTCTTCTGGCCTTGCATGCTGCTGTTCTGCTGAGCAGGCTGTGCAGCCGTACGGATGGCCGGGGCGGCGGGTGCAGCCGGAGTCTTTTTGGCCGGGCGCAGCGGAGTGGCCTCCGGGGCGCTCACAAAATGCGGGTCAAACTTGGGCTGCGCATTGCTGCCGCGGGCAGGAGCGTTCTGCTCCCGGCGCGGGCGGCTGTTATTATTGGAACGGCGGTCATTGCTGCGTCCGCCGGTAGTACGCTTGGTATCATCCATGAGTGGTTCCTCTTTTTCGGTTTTTGCGGGCTTTGCCTGCACCTTGGGTGCGGGTGCAGCCTTTTTTTCAGGTTTTGCGTTTTTTGCTTCGGCCCTTGCGGGCTTCGGCTGCTTTGCGGCAGGCTTTTCTGCCGGTTCAGCGGCGGCTGCCTTGGGCTTTTTGCCGCGCACCGGCGGCTCCGGGCGCACCGGCGCGGGCACGCCGTCCCACGGGTGGCCGCTCACCACGGGAATTTTGCGGCGGTTCAGCTTTTCGATGCCTGCCAGATACTCCTGCTCCTCAGGTGCACAGAAGCTGACCGCCGTACCGTCGGCACCGGCGCGGGCCGTGCGGCCGATGCGGTGCACGTAAGTCTCCGGTACCTCGGGCAGGTCGTAGTTGAACACATGGGACAGCTCGCTGATATCGATGCCGCGGGCGGCGATATCGGTGGCTACCAGCACCTTGGTCTTACCGGCCTTGAAGTTTTCCAGCGCGGTCACGCGGGCGGTCTGGCTCTTGTTGCCATGGATGGCCGCCGCCGGGATGCCCTGCTTGGTGAGGTCTTTTGCAATTTTATCCGCGCCGTGCTTGGTGCGGCTGAACACCAGCGCGTTCACCACCGGGGGCTGCAGGTTCTTGATGAGCCACGGCAGCAGGAATTTCTTGTTGCCCTTTTCCACATGGTACAGGCTCTGCTGGATGCGGTCCACGGTGCTGGACACCGGGTCCACCTTGACGAAGGCGGGCTTGCGCAGGATGCCTGCGGCCAGCTGTTCGATCTCGGTGGGCATGGTGGCGCTGAACATCAGGTTCTGACGCTCCCCGGGCAGCTTTGCGATCACCTTCTTCACATCGTGCACAAAGCCCATATCCAGCATCCGGTCGGCTTCGTCCAGCACAAAGATCTCAAGGTTCGAGAGATCGATAAATCCCTGACCGATCAGGTCGTTGAGCCGTCCCGGGCAGGCGATCAGGATGTCCACGCCCTTTTTCAGCGCTTCCACCTGCGGTGCCTGGCCCACGCCGCCAAAAATGACGGTGCTGCGCAGCTTGAGATACTTGCCGTAGGCATCAAAACTTTCGCCGATCTGCAAAGCAAGCTCACGGGTAGGGGTCAGGATCAGGGCGCGGATGGCACCCTTTCTGCGGGGCGCATTGGCCGTGAGCCGGTCCAGCATGGGCAGCGCAAAAGCAGCCGTCTTGCCGGTACCGGTCTGGGCACAGCCCATCAGATCCCGGCCGGACAGCACCGGCGGGATCGCCGCCGCCTGAATGGGCGACGGGGTCTCATAGCCTGCCTCCTGCACAGCGCGCAGAAGCGGGGCGGACAGATTCAATTCTTTAAATGTCATGGTTCTCCAATAATTATTCCGTAATTTTCCGGCACTCCACATAGTACCGCTTTTCTTCTGCGTGGCCCATGCTGAAGGTCTTGCGCGGCAGCACGCCGCCCATCACAACGCCTTTGAACAGGTCACTCTTGGCAAACGGCGGCATCAGGAATGCCACAGCACCTTTTTTGCACAGGGCGCGCACAGCAGGCTCGTCGTGCACATAGTCCACGCGGGCTTCCTTGTGGTGCTCAAGATAGTATTCGATAAATTCGTCAATGGTGCCCACGGTCAGCGGTGCGGTTGGGTCCTCAAAGCTGAGCACGTTGGACATGTGCGGCCCGGCCAGCGTGAAGGGCTGCTGCTTGCTGCCGCCAAAGCAGCAGCCGGCCATATTGGAATCGCTCCAGGTGATCAGGCTCAGCAGCACCGCTGCGCAGTCCACATTGAACAGCACGCGGTGGATCGGCTCGATCTCGATGGCAGGCGAGTGCACATTGCACACCTCGGCCAGACACCAGCGGGCCGGATGGTTTGCTGCCTGCTCCGGTGTGAGTGTCTTTTTCAGCTCCTCCCAGCAGGCCTTTGCAGTGGCCAGCGAGTGGTTGCCGTCGCCCACGGCCAGCGTCAGCGGGTCGCGGCGGGTGGCATCCGGATACTTTTTGTCGAATTCTTCCTGACTGCCCAGCACAGCCAGCGCATCTTCGATCTGCGCAATGAGGGCAGGGTCTTCCACAGCCCAGCCCGCAATGTGGCCACCGTTCAGCATCAATTCGCCCTCGTATACCTTGGGCAGTTCGGCTTTATGCGCCGCCACCGGCTCGATGAGGGTGCAGCCGGGGTCGTCCGCCAACATCATGATGTGGGGCGTTTCCAGCGCGGCACCGGTGCGCACCTTCATGCGGGGCGGGATGCGGCTTTCCACGGTGCTTTCGCTGGGACGCACCGTACATTTCTCGCCCCGGCGGTAGCTGTAGGCTTCCAGATCCACCATGCCCACAAGGCCCTGCCGCACCTTGCCGCTCTGCTCGGTGCGCTCCACGTAAACAAAGCCGTCCACCGCGCGGGTCAGCACGTTCCGGGCATAGTCATCCATGGTGGCATGGATCTTCTCAATGCGTGCATCGGCATCGCCGTCTTCCAGATAGACCTCCGGCAGGATCATGTTCAGGGTGCTTGGGCTGCCTGCCGCGGCAGCCTCGGCTTTCTGCCAGTAATCCCGGTCACTGGTGAACTGATCGCAGGCAATGCAGCCCCACTTTTCCAGTGGGATCTGCTCCGAAGGCAGAAGGATGTGGGCCGGTGCAAAGCAGGATTTGGTATTCATAGCAAATTCCTCCCTCTTATAAAACCAGAGACGTTACTGGAAAATGTCGGCGCTGTGCAGCACCAGATGCTGCACGCCCTGTCCGGCGGCAGACTGCTCCAGTGCGGTGCGGCTGTCGGCGTCCATCGCCTTGTCTGCCGTCACCAGCAGGTTGTCCATGCCCAGCGTCACAGCGGGCACATCCAGCGACACGCTGTTGGTGTTGCACTGATCCAGCGTGTAGCTGAACCACAGGGTCATGCTGCCCGCAAAGCGGCTCTGCAGGGCGGCGATATCCGCCTTGAGCTGATCCGCGCGGGAAACGCCGCTAGTCTCGCCGTAGTCCTGTTTGCGGCTGAGCTTCGGGAACTGGACATTGGTCAGGACTACCTGCTCAAAGCCCATGCCCTGCACCTCGGCTACCAGATCGCCTACATATTCCACTGCCGCAGCGGAGTAGGGATTCAGCCATGCATTGCCGCCCTTCTGGGCATCCAGCCACAGGCCGTCGCCGTAGTGGATGGCCATGCTGCGGTCGGTGCGGGAGGAGATGGGGTCCTTGAAGGCTGCAAGCTGGGCCACAGGGATCACGCCCTCCTCCCGGAAGATGGCCGCGATGCGGGCCGGGTCCACGGTGGTTTCGGCAATGCTCTGGGCGGCAGCCGGCACCTGCGAAGCGTAGCAGATGCTGCCATCCGGTGTTTTCAGGGTCACAAGGCCGTAATCCGCTCCCTGCGCCTTGAGCTGCTGCGCCGCTGCACGGATGGCCGCATCATCGGCAAGGGTGCTCACATCCACTGCGGCCCAGCTGCCGCCGGTAATGGCCTTGCCGTCCAGCTCCTTGGGCTGTTCCGGCTCCGGCTGGGACGAAGCCGCTTCCTGTACCGCCGAGGATGCAGCTGCTTCGGACGAGGCGGCTGCGCGGGATGCCGATTCAGCTTCCAGATCACGGTTCTTCACCACAGTATACCAGGTGTGGGTAGCCCAGTCCAGCACGTGGGGTGCTGCCAGCCAGGCTGCGCCCAGCACCGCCAGCACCAGCACCACGATGCCGATGCCTTTTTTGATGCGTGTACCGCGGCTGTAGAAGCTGCGGCGGTAGCGCTTGACCTTCTGACGTTTATACTTTGCCATTGTCGATTCTCCTCCCTGCCAATGTTACAGGATCACAGAATGTCCGGTGAAACCATAGATTGCCAGTGCCAGCACGCCGATATACACCAGCGTGATGGGCAGGCCGCGGAATGCTTCCGGGATGGCCTTGCTGCGCAGGCGGTGGCGGGCTTCCGTTACCAACAGCACCGCCAGCACATAGCCAAGGCCGCTGCCAAGGCCAAAGCCAAGGCTCTGCCCCAGCGTAAAGCTCTGGGTGCGCTCCACCAGTACAGTGCCAAGCACACAGCTGTTCAGGCCCGCCAGCGGCACGATGCGCAGCAATGCGCTGCGGTGCGGCAGGCCTTTCGCCAGCCACAGCACGGCGTGCTCCAGAACGCACACCACGGCAATGCTGGCAATATACACCAGCGGGCGCAGCTGGGCACGGTTTGCCAGCGGCGCGATCCGGCTGCCGGCATACCACGCAAACGGCGTTACCAGCACCTGCGTGATGCACAGCTGCATACCGAACAGCCAGCTGCTGGTGCGGTCATCGCCCACCAGCTGCACCAGACGCGAAACGCCCAGTGCACGGGTAAAGACGGCGTTCTGCGCGAACACCGCCAGCAGTGCATAGCTGAAGAACACTGCGCTTGTTGTTACAACATCTCTCATTGTTCGCGGTCCGCCTCCTTCTGGGAATGCACATCCACAAGGTTGCGTGCCTCTTTGGTGAGATATGCCTTGCGCTTTTGGGCCAGTGCACGCCATACGGCGCACAGCACACCCAGCACGATAAAGCCGCCTGCCGGCATGCTTGCCATGGGCAGCACCGGGCGGCTGACAACCACACCGAACATGGTGCCTGCGGCCAGCCATTCACGGACGCAGCCCAGCAGCACCAGCAGCAAAGCATAGCCCACCGTGATGCGCAGGCCCTTGGAGACAGCCTTACGCACCGTCTCCTGCACGCGGCCAAAGCGGTAGGTCAGCAGCGGCTCCATGGTGAGCAGGGGCAGGTAGATGCCAAGGCTCAGCAGGCTGGTGCTGAACAGCATATTCAGGATGGGATACACCGCCAGATACACCACCGCCGTGCTGAAGCCGTACACCAGTGCACGGGGCAGCAGCTTTTTCTGCAGCGTTTCCGGAGCGGGGTCCTCGTCGTGCAGGGGCACAAGGCGGCTCAGCAGACAGGCCAGCACGCGGGAGGGCACCAGCAGCAGCGCCACCGCCACCGCCAGCATCACCGCATTCTGGCCGCTGGTGGCAAGCACCACCAGCGGGGCAAGGCCCATGCCCTGCATGACCACCGGGTTATTCAGGAACACACGGTCGTGGTGGGCAAACTTGTTGGGATCTTTTACGATCAGTTCAGCCGTTGCGCGTCTCATTGTGCTGCCCCCTTTCCGGCATCTGCCTGCAGATGGGTCAGGTGATACAGCTTTGCCTCGGTGCGGTCGATCCATGCCGACACACTGTTGACCACCAGCAGCGCAAAGCACACACCGGTCTCGTACACGCCATAGTAGCGGAAGCCCATGCTCACAACGCCCACCAGCACGCCGTACAGCACACGGCCCATGCGGTGGTGCACGCAGGTGTAAGGCTCGTTGATCAGGAACACCGCGCTGAACAGGATCGCGCCTGTCAGCAGCTCATCCCGCACACACTGCAGGCGGGGCAGGATATTTGACAGCACGGCACTGTCGGCAAGGCCCGCCTGCCGCGGGAAGAAGAACGCAATGACCGCACAGGTCACAAGAAAGCTGATCGATGCAGACATGTGGGCATCCTTCTGGGTCCACAAAAACAGGCCGCAGGCAAGGATCACCAGCGCAGCGCCGGTGCCCATGGGAGCAGCATATTCGCCCAGACCCAGCGCCAGCGAGCCGATGTTCAGCATGCCGCCGCTGCGCAGGGTGTCCTCAATGGCGCTGGAGACCGGCACCATGGAGGCGTCCCACAGGGGGATGCTGGTGTAGGGCTGCGGATAGCGGAACACCTGTTCCGGCCATGACACTGCCGCCACCACATAGCCCACAGCAGCCGGGTTGAAGGGGTAGCTGCCGTAGCCGCCAAAGATCTCCTTGCCGATCAGCACACCTGCAAGCACTGCGGCGATCAGAACATAGATATCCACCGTCACCGGCATCAGCAGGGCAATGACGAGCGCAAAGCTCTCGTTGGAAAAGTCACTGCCCTGATACACGCGGCGGCGCAGCAGCGAAACGAGACGGTCGCACAGATTACCGGTAAGCACCGCAATGCCGCACAGCAGCAGCGGGCGCACACCGTACAGAAAACAGGCCATGCACAGCACCGGCACCACCATAAAGCAGATATGCTTATAGTAGCGGCCGGTCTTCTGGAGCTGTGCCTCCTGCTCCCGGATCAAAGATTCATCCATAAATGGTTATCCTTTCAAAGGCTGGCGAGGTGCTGCACGGCTGCAGCAGGGTCTGCTGCGCCGAACACTGCACTGCCCGCCACCAGAATATCAGCGCCCGCTTCCACGCACTGGGGCGCGGTGGCATTGTCCACGCCGCCGTCCACTTCCAGCAGATAGTGTGCGCCGCGCGCTTCGCGCTCTGCCTTGAGCCAGCGCAGCTTGTCCAGCGCCGAGGGCATGAACTTCTGCCCGCCGAAGCCGGGCTCCACGCTCATCACCAGCACAAGATCCAGCTGGTCAAGATACGGTGCCAGCGCCTGCGGCTCGGTGCCGGGCTTGATGGTCAGCCCCACCTTGCAGCCCAGCGCCCGGACGGCATCGATGGTGGCCTGGATATCGTCCTCGCACTCAAGGTGGAAGTTGTACAGGGTGGCACCGGCTTTGATGAAGGCTTCCGCATACTGCAGCGGATGGCTGATCATCAGGTGCACATCATAAAAGGCATCCGGCAGATTTTTGTGCAGGCTCTTGAGCACCGGCACGCCAAAGCTGATGTTGGGCACAAAGTGGCCGTCCATCACGTCGTAATGCAGCATCTGTGCACCGGCATCCAGCACCATGCGGCAGTCTGCACCCAGTTTGCCAAAATCAGCGGAAAGGATCGAAGGACTTACGATTGCCATATTCTATCTTTACGCTCCGTTATTTTATAAATTCTTATTCCAATTTGTCCCATCGTTCTGGCGGTTTCAAACCGCAAAAACAGCATGGGTATGGTTATCTTTTAGTTTACATGAAAACGAGCAAAAAATCAAACCCGCCAATGGCTTTTTCACGGAAATGACGTATTTGGAAAGATCTGTCCATTTGCGAAGTAAACTCCCTCAGTCGCCGGAAAACCCTCTCAGTCATCGCTGCGCGATGCCAGCTCCCCCGAAGGAGGAGCTTTTACGCATCTCACGGTCAGTACAAATAAAGCTCCCCCCTCGGGGGAGCTGGCAAAGCCATCAGGCTTTGCCTGAGAGGGTTCGTCCCGCGCAAACCCCCCCAGCGGCAAGGTTTCCCCACGCCAAAACAGCCAGACCGCCCCGGGTCCGGGGCCGTCTGGCTGGAAGTTCATTCTACGGGCTTCATGCTTGCGGGGTCTTCCACGGTGGGTTCACCGCCGGCTTCGTCCGGCAGACGCTTCATGCCGCCGGGGTTCGGGGCCACGGTGGGCAGGGTGAACACGAACCGGCACCACTCGCCCTGCTGGCTCTCCACCCGGATCTGCCCGCCGGAAAGGTTCACCAGCACCTTGCAGATGTTCAGGCCAAGGCCAGCGCCACGGGCGTGCAGGCCGCGGGAGCGGTCCTCCTTGTAGAACCGCTGGAACACGTAGGGCAGCGCTTCCGGGCTGATGCCCTGACCGGAATTCCAGATGGAGATCTCGGCTTCCGGGCCAAGCTTTTCCACCCCGAAGCGGATGGTGCCGCCCGCAGGCGTAAACTTGATGGCGTTGTCCAGCAGGTTATACACCACCTGATGGATCAGGTCGGGGTCGGCGTAGACCAGCACCTTTTCGTCCATGGTCAGGCCGTCGATGTCGATCATGCCGTCGTTGATGCGCTGCTCTGCCGAGAGCGCCACGCCGGTGATCGTCTCCCAGATGTTGAACATCCGGGCATTCACCTGATATTCGCCGCTTTCCAGCTTGGAAAGATCCAGCATGTTCTGGATGAGCCGTGCCAGACGGCCCGTTTCCTCACTGACCAGCTGCAGGTAGTGGTTCTGCATATCCGGCGGGATGGTGCCGTCCAGAATGCCGTCCACAAAGCCCTTGATGGTGGTCATGGGGGTGCGCAGCTCGTGGGCGATGTTGCCCATGAACTGACCGCGGGAGTTGTCGTTCATCTGGATGTTGTCTGCCATGCGGTTGAAGGTGCGGGCAAGGTCGGCTGCCTCGCCTTCGCCTTCCACTCCCTCCACACGGACGGAAAGATCACCGCCGCCAAAGCGCTGGGCGGCATCCGTTACCTTCTGCAGCGGGTCGGTGAGCTGGCGCATCAGGATCTTGGTCAGGATGCTGGCACACAGCAGCATCACACAGGCCGACAGCAGGAAGTTGGACCAGAACTGCTGCTTGAACTGGGTCAGCTGCTCGCCGGAAGAGCACAGGAACAGGTAACCGCTGGGCTGGCCGTTCTCATTGCGCATTTCGCTGACCGTGATGTAGCTTTTCCCGTCCAGCATGCCGCCCAGCGTGCCGAACACATGGTAGTAATCTGCATCGGAAGCGTCGATCTTCTCCATCATTTCTTCCGGCACGATCAGGCTCTCCAGCTTGTCCGGGCTGGAGGCGATCATCACCCGGCCGTCGTTGTCGGTAAAGAACAGATAGGCCTCTGCGCTCTCGCCGATGATCTCCAGCTTGGTGCTCAGTGCGTCCAGCTCATCGCCTTCCGGCAGCTCCGCCTGCTGGACCAGATACTGGGCCGTGCGCTGGGTGACACCCACCACCTGATCCAGTGTTTCGTAGCGGTCCTTGGCAAAGTAGTTCTTGAACAGCACCCACTCCGAAGCGCCCATCAGCACGATGCCCAGCACCATCAGGGTGGACACCAGCGAGAAGAATGCCACCGAGATACTTTTGCGCATTACTGACGCACCTCGAACTTATAGCCCACGCCCCATACGGTCTTCAGCTCCCATTTGTCGGAAGCGCCGGCCAGCTTCTCGCGCAGGCGCTTGACATGCACATCAATGGTGCGGCTGTCGCCGTAATACTCAAAGCCCCACACCTCGTCCAGCAGCTGGTCGCGGGTGTAGACGCGGTTCGGATGGGAGGCCAGACAGTTCAGCAGTTCCAGCTCCTTGGGGGGAGCCTCCACCACCTTGCCCTTGACCCGCAGCTCATAGCTGTTCATGTCCAGACGCAGGTTGTCGAATTCGATCACGCCCTCTGTGCTCTCGGCAGCAGCCGTGGTGGTCTGGCAGCGGCGCAGCACCGCCTTGATGCGGGCCACCACTTCCTTGGCATCAAAGGGCTTTACCATGTAATCGTCTGCACCCAGCTCCAAGCCCAGCACCTTATCAAAGGTCTCGCCCTTGGCCGTGAGCATCATCACCGGGGTGTTGCCCGCCTTGCGGATGCGGCGGCACACTTCCAGACCGTCCATCTTGGGCATCATCACGTCCAGCAGCACCATATCGGGCTTGACCTGATTGAACTTTTCCAGACCTTCTTCGCCATCGTTTGCCACCGTGACCTGATAGCCCTCCTTGGTCAGGTACAGCCGCAGCAGTTCGCAGATATTGGTATCGTCGTCCACAACGAGGATCTTTTCGTTGGCCATAATGATCTCCTCCCATTTTATCGGATGCCCGCCGGGGCGGGCAGAGCAGCAAAGTATTCCATTTCTTATTATACGGAAGAGTTATGACAAAATAAAGAAGGATTTGTATGATTTTTTCACGTGCTGTGCCTTTTCGCACAAAAGGGCCCGCACGGAAACACCGTGCGGGCTTGCCAATGTGTTTTTTTTCTTGAAATCAATCTTTGCCGCGGTAGCCATACCGCTCTGCATTGCCCAGCAAATACAAGAAGGCAAAGGCCGGAATGCGGATCAGTTCTTTGCCATTTGGCGCACGATGTGTTCCGTAATCATCCGGGCGCTTGGTCACCACAATGGCCGCGCTTGCTTCATCACTCAGTTCGCAAATCATCGAATCATCCGGCACGGGGGCCTGTTCACGGTATTTTACTTCGATCAGGATCTTTTTGATGTTGGGATAATCAACCACCACGTCAATTTCCTTGTCTTTTTTTCCACCGCGATAATATCCGACCCGTGTTGCCTGTTGGTAGTAAAATGCTGCCACATGCTTATACACTGCAGTTTCTACCATCTTTCCCAATTCGATCGGATTCGTCAGAACGTCGTCATCCATCAGCACTGCGTTGCGGATCGCTGCATCTGCAATATAAATTTTGGGCTTTGCCTTTAGAATTTTATGGCCACCCATTTCTACTGGCCAGCTTTGATAGATCAGATTCGCGCTTTCCAGATAATTCACATAATTTTCCACAGTCGGGCGACTCACTCCGCCAAGATCGTTCGCAATCGCAGAAAACGAGACGATCTCGGACGACACATTGCATAAATACAGAAAAATGCGTTCCAGCTCTGTTGCACTCCGAATCTTGTAAAGTGCCGGGAGATCCCGTTTCAGCACCTTGTCTACAACATCTTCCCGCATGATCTGCTGCGCCATCAAGTCATCGGATGCAAGTGCAAGCTCCGGAAATCCACCCACGCGCAGATATCGCATAAAGTAATTCTGCACTTCTTCCAGCTTTATCATAACGGCCGTTCGTTCCTGCTGTGCCATATGCAAAAAGGCCGTTGGGCGGATCTCCGGCCCCAGCTCCGGGACTCTTGCACCGATCAGGGCACAGTACTCATAAAAAGACAACGTCGGCACCTGGATCACGCTCCAGCGTCCAGCACCGCTCTCTGAGCTTCCTTTCATCAATGCAGGACTTGCCGAGCCTGTTGCAACCATTTTTGTTTCCGGCTGCATGTCATAAATCGTCTTCATCCACTTATCCCAATCACTGGCATACTGGATCTCGTCAAAAAAGTAATAGCAATCCTGTTCCGCATACACATTGCTGTGATAGCATTCCAGCAGATCGTTCAGACCGCTCAGCTTCAGCATCGGGTGGTCCATCGAAACAAACAAGATCTTCTGCGGCGGGACACCTTTTTTCAGCAATCGGTCGATCATCTGATATTGGATCGTCGTCTTGCCAACCCGGCGGGTACCCGTCAGAACGATCGTCCGCCGCAGGTCCTTCTGCTCCAACCGCTTCATCGCCTCATAGTAAGCAAACCGACGATATGTCTTGGTAAAGCCAGGGTTTACCACGCCTGTGCCCCACCAGGGATTATACGCCTTTAAAACCTTCAGGATCTGTTCCTTTGTTGCCACAGACATTTTGCTCACCTCGCATTTATCATAAGGTATTTTTTCTATTTTGTCAACAAAAGATTAAAGTATACTTATATCTTTCACCGCAAATTATGATATTTCATCTTTTTGCTAACATTTTCATGTGATCCATACACTTTTCTTCATTCGATCATCAGCCGGATGATCTCCTCATTGGTCTCCTTCATGCCGTCCTTGCCCAGACGGCCGATGCCCTTGATGGTGGTCTCGATGTCCTTCATCACGATGCCGTCGCCGCCCTTGAACTCCTGATGGCACTTGTACATGTTGTAGCCAAGCAAGGCCGCGTCCACCGAGGATGCGATCTTTGCCGCGCAGGAGGCCTTTGCGCCGTCGCACACGATGCCGGACACGATGGCCAGCGCATTGACCACCGTGTGGATGGCGGCCTGATAGCCGTCGCCGCACAGATATACGATGCCCGCGCCTGCGCCCGCACCGGCGCTGACTGCGCCGCAGTAGGCGGACAGGGTGCCGATGCCGGTCTTTTCGTGGATGGCCACCAGATTGGAAATGATGAGGGCACGGTAAAGCTTTTCCTTGCCGCTGTGCAGCTCCTTGGCATATTCAATGAGCGGCACCGAGCAGGTGATGCCCTGATTGCCGCTGCCGGAGTTGATGATGACCGGCAGCTCACAGCCGTTCATGCGGGCATCCGAACCGGCGGCCGCCTTGGCCTTGGCCCGGATAGACACATCGTTGCCGTAGGTTGAAAGCAGCACCCGGCCGATGTTCGCGCCGTAGTCGCCCAGAAGGCCCTCCTCTGCAATGGCGTTGTTATAGCGGATCTGGCGTTCCAGCAGGTCCGCCACATCCTGCAGGTCGGCCGTCTCGGCAAAATCCCAGATGTCCTTCATGTTCAGCAGGCTGCGGTCGACCCGGCTGTCCCGCCGGGCCTCCTCGTTCAGCAGCGGCTTTTCGTAGAGCACCCGGCCATTCTTTTCGATCAGGCAGATGTTGGTGTGAAAATCTGCAATGCGCACCTTTGCGTAGGAATCCCCGCTGCGCTCGGTAACGATGATATCGAACACATGCCCCTGCTCGATGTGCTGGATGGAAATGGGCACCGTCTGCAGATAGTCCCGGATGGCAGCCTTCTTGTCCTCGCTGACCTCGGAGATGACTTCCAGCTCTCTGTCTGCCGAACCGGCAATGATGCCCGCTGCCACAGCGGCTTCCATGCCTTTCAGGTGGCCGGTGTTGGGCACGATGACGCTCTTCACATTCTTAATAATGCTGCCGCTCACCTGCAGCTGCACGCTCTCGGGCAGTGCGCCCAGCACCTCGCGTGCCCGGGCCGCAGCATAAGCCAGTGCAATGGGCTCTGTGCAGCCCATTGCCGGGATGAGCTCCTCTTTTAATATTTCCACATACGCCTGATAGCGCGGATCACTGCATTCCATGACGGGTCCCTGCCTTTCCTGTCGATTCGATATTTACCAACAGGAATAGTATACTATAGAACCCGCGCAATGTAAAACAAATTCTTCCCCGCCCGCAGGGCCGGCTATTGCAAAGCGCAAACCGCAGAAGTAGAATAGGAGCATCCAAACCGATAAATCCATGGAGGGACTCCCAATGATCGAAAAAGAAGTACAGGAGCTGCTGTCCTTCATTGACGGCAATCCTACCGCATACCACACCACTGCATCCGTCCGGAACATCCTGCTGAAGGAGGGCTTTTCCGAGCTGCTGGAGAGCCGCCGGTGGCAGCTGGAACCCGGCAGGAGCTATTTTGTCTGCCGCAACGGCTCCAGCATCCTTGCATTCCGCATGGGAGAACAGCTGGAAAACTACAGCTTCAACGTGGCCGCTGCCCACACGGATTCCCCCTGCTTCCGCATCAAGGAAAACGCCGAGATCCACATGGGACGGAAGTACACCAAGCTGAACACCGAGGGCTACGGCGGCATGATCTGCTCCACATGGATGGACAGGCCGCTGTCGGTGGCAGGCCGCGTGCTGATAAAGGAAAACAATGCCATCACCTCCCGCCTGCTCACGCTGGACCGCGACCTGCTGATGATCCCCAGCGTGGCCATCCATATGGACCGCGAGGTCAACGACAAGGCTTCCTACAACAAGCAGGTGGATATGCTGCCCCTGCTGGGCGGTGCCGCCGAGGAAGGCGTGCTGAAAAAGCTGATCGCCGCCGAGCTGCAGGTCGCAGAAGACCAGATCCTTGGCAGCGACCTGTTCCTCTGCATCCGCGAAAAGGCCGCCGTCTGGGGCTGCAATGAGGAGTTCATCTCCTCCGGCCGTCTGGATGACCAGCAGTGCGTGTTCGGCATCCTGAAGGGTTTCCTGAAAGCACACAGCGCCCGGTCCATCAACATTGCCGCCTTTTTCGACAACGAAGAAGTGGGTTCCGGCACCAAGCAGGGCGCGGCTTCCACCTTCCTGTACGACGTTCTGCACCGCATCGCGCAGAACGTCCGCTCCGGCGATGAGGACTTCCACCGTGCGGTGGCCTCCAGCTTCATGTTCAGCGCCGACAACGCCCACGCCGTGCACCCCAACCACCCGGAATACACCGATGTGAACAACTGCACCTACATGAACGAGGGCGTTGTGGTCAAGGTGCACGCCGGCCAGAAGTATACCAGCGACGGCATGAGCATAGCCGTTGCCAAAGAGCTTGCCGCCCGCGCCGGTGTCCCGCTGCAGTATTTTGCCAACCGTTCCGATAAAGTCGGCGGCAGCACTCTGGGCAACCTCGCCATGGCACAGGTATCCATGAACTGCGTGGACATCGGCCTGCCGCAGCTGGCCATGCACTCCTGCTACGAGACCGCCGGTGCCCGGGACATCATTTCTCTCATCCGGCTGATGGAGGAATTCTACGCCAGCCATTTTGAGGAGACCGCGTCCGGCACCCTTGCCATCTGCAAGTAAGACCCGTACAACCTGAATCATAAGGACTGCCCGTGGAAAAGCAGCACTGCTTTTCCACGGGCGGCTTTTCGTTTCCACTTAAGTGAGTATTGAGAAAAAACGTCCATTGTGCTACAATTATCCTGTTATAATATCGCTTTTTACCGCAGCGTAAAATCTTTTTCGCAAGGAGTATAATAAAATGAAATTAGGTATCGTCGGCCTGCCGAACGTCGGCAAGTCCACTCTGTTCAATGCCATCACCTCCACCAAGAACGCAGAAGCCGCAAACTATCCCTTCTGCACCATCGAGCCGAACAGCGGCATCGTAGCCGTGCCGGACAAGCGTCTGGACAAGCTGGCCGAGATCTGGCAGACCAACAAAAAGACCCCTGCCATCGTGGAGTTCGTGGATATCGCGGGCCTTGTAAAGGGTGCCAGCCAGGGTGCAGGCCTTGGCAACAAGTTCCTGGGCCACATCCGCGAGTGCGACGCCATTGTGCATGTGGTGCGCTGCTTTGACGATGACAACATCATCCATGTGGTGGAGGATGTTTCCAAGGCTGAGGCCGTGGACCCCATTGCCGACATCGACGCCATCGACTACGAGCTGATCCTGTCCGACCTTGAGGTGGTGCAGAACCGCGCAGGCCGCATGGCAAAGGCTGCCAAGAGCGGCAACAACAAGGGTGCTGCCGCCGAAGCCGCATGGCTGCAGCAGCTGGCCGACCACCTGAGCGCCGGCAAGCCTGCCCGCAGCTTCGATTTTGACGAGGGCGATGCCGAGCAGCAAGCTGTTCTGCATGAAATGGGCCTGCTGAGCGCAAAGCCGGTGCTGTACGCCTGCAATGTGGGCGAGGACGACCTGATGGAGGGCATCGAAAACAACAAGTATGTCCCGCTGGTGGCCGCACGCGCCAAGGAAGAGGGCGCACGCTACATTCCCATCTGCGCCAAAACCGAGGAGGATATCGCCGACTACTCTCCCGAGGAAAAGAAGGCTTTTCTGGCTGAAATGGGCATTGAAGCCAGTGGTCTGGACAACCTCATCACTGCCAGCTATGATCTGCTGGGCCTGATCTCCTTCCTGACCGACGGCAAGAAGGAGTGCCGCGCATGGACCATCCGCAAGGGCACCAAGGCACCGCAGGCTGCCGGCAAGATCCACAGCGATTTCGAGCGCGGCTTCATCCGTGCCAGCGTCATTGGCTACAGCGATCTGGAAGCCAACAACTTCGATTACGCCGCCGTCAAGGCCAAGGGTCTGCAGCGCACCGAGGGCAAGGAGTACGTTGTCAACGACGGCGATGTGATCGAGTTCCTGTTCAATGTTTAAAGGGAAACCCTCTCAGTCAAAACCCGACGGTTTTGACAGATTCCCCCTTTTGTCGCTGCGTGACATCTTCCCCCGGCCGGGGGAAGTCTTTCCTCTCAGGGGGAGCTCGATTGCAGCGAACCGGAAGAGCCATAAAAGCTCTCCCTTTGGGAGAGCTGGCATCGCGCAGCGATGACTGAGAGGGTTCGTTCCCCAGCCTTCCTGAATTAAAAAGAGTCATTCCCCTGAATATGGCCAGAGCGCACGCGTCGGCCATTTAAAATCGTAAAAGAGGTTTCCTATGATTTTCGGTATTATGGGCGCAATGCCCGATGAAGTCGATCAGCTGTGTGCAAAGCTGGAAAACGTCACCGTGGAGCCCTACGGCGGCGTGGATTACCACAAGGGCACGCTGGCCGACAGACAGGTGGTGGTGTGCTGTGCCGGCATGGGCAAGGCCAATGCCGCCGCCACCACGCAGGTGCTCATCACAAAATTCGGCGCGGAGAAGATCATCTTTTCCGGCATCGCAGGCAATATGACCTCGAAGATCGGCATTGGTGATGTGGTCATCGGCAAGACCGTGCTGTACCACGACGCACAGCTGGACATGATCTGCCAGAACCCGCCGTTCCTCAAGGAATACACCGGCGACCCGGAGCTGATTGCTGCCGCCGAAAAAGCCTGCGCCGAAGCGGGTGTGAAGGCTCTGGTGGGCAAGATCGCCACCGGCGACCTGTTTGTGGGCGACAGTGAAACCAAGGCTGCCATTGAAGCCAAATGCGCCCCCGACTGCGTGGAGATGGAGGGTGCCGCTGTGAGCCAGATCGCCGCCAAGAACGGTGTGCCCTGCGTCATCCTGCGCGCCATGAGCGACAACGCTGACGAGGACGGCCACGAGGTGCTGGTGGTGAAAAAGTTCAGCATTGCTGAATATGTAGCCACCGCCACCAAGATCGTGGCAGCAATGGTGGAAGCACTGTAAAAAAGAACCCTCTCAGTCAATGCTTCGCATTGCCAGCTCCCCCGAAAGGGGGAGCTTTTGACATTCCGGAAACGTTTTCCGTTTTGCCAATGGCTCGCCCTTCGGGAGAGCTGGCGAACAAAGTGAGCCTGAGAGGGTTTTCTTTTACAAGAACTGTTCCAGCCTTACCCGGCTATCCTCCTGAAACTCCTGCAGTCTTTGGGCAAGGCGCTTTGCGCCGGGCGCGGCATTGGGGTAATCCTTCTGGGCCTTTACGCAGTCCACCACCCCCATGCCGCTGCCCTGTGTGAGCATCTCGGCCAGATTGCGGGTGGACTTGTCCGTGAGGGTCTTCATACTGATGCCCATTTTCGTGTTCAGCTTTGCCATGGCGCTCTGCCCCTGCGCGGTGCCGCCGCAGGCCTCGATGGCGGTGTGCGCTTCCTGATTGAGCTGGTGGTACACATTGCGCTGGCGCAGCAGCTCGGCCTTGAACTGCACATCGTCGGTCATCGGCACGATCTGTTCCAAGGTGTTCTTGCCCATCTCGGTATTCTGCACCACGGCTTCCAGCAGGTTCAGGTTGTCGTTTTTCTGGTTTTCCATACAAAAAATCCCCCTTCTGGCCTTAGTCTGCGCCAAAAGGGGGATTTTATACACTGGTTTTATTCTGCACGCATCTGATCGCCGCCGGCGTTCTGTGCCTCCCGCAGGCGTGCATCGCACAGCTCGTACAGCGCCTGCCAGTTCTTTGCAGAGACATTCTCCAGCCCGGCTGCGCCGCAGCTCAGGGTAAAGGGTACCCGGCGCATCATGCCGGTGGTGGTGATGCATTCCCGGGGCATCTGCCGATACAGGTTCTGCATTTCCTCTGCCAGCTGCTTGCCGTCGGCATCCAGACAGCCCACCGCAAAGATGCTGCCGGTCAGGCGGCAGACCACGCGGGTCGCAGGGGTATCAAAGTTCTTTTTCCACTGGTTGCCCACAAAGCAGTGCAGTTGGTCCATCACAGGCTGGCCGTAGGTATCCCGCAGCTTCTGGCCGTTGTCGATGCTCACCAGCGCCACAGCCGCCTTGCGGCCCTGTGCTGCACACTGTTCCAGCTTTTGGGCAAACACCGTTTCCAGATAGCGGCGGTTGTACACGCCGGTAAGGAAATCGTGGCTCATATCCTCGCGGCACAGTTCCCGCTCCCGGGGTGTCATGCGCTCTTCCGGCAGCACATTGCCTGCCAGCGGTGCACTCATTTCCAGCTCCCAGCATTTGCCGTCCGCTTCCACTCTGCGGTGCAGCACACAGTCCACACGGCCATTGCGCAGCTCGTAGTCCACCCGCAGGCCATCGTCCTGCCAGCCGTCACAAAGCGGTGCTTCGGTCAGGGTCACTGCCTCAAATACGGCCTGCGCTGAGCGCGCAAGTTCCCGCAGATCCTGCTCGGTACATTCTTTCTTCATGTAATTTTCCCCATCATCTGCGCACGCGGCGCTCCCGTATCCCGCGTGCAGTCACCTGTTCCCCATACGTTCAGGAACCATCTGCCGCATTATGCATCCCGCGCCCGCCCTGTTTCCGGAAATGCCGGGAACGCATCAGGCAAAGAAAAATGGCATAATGCCGCTTTAGCAACATTATACCATTCAGCTTCCGATTTTACCAGCAAAACGCACAATTTTCTGCCGGAGTTTTTACATTTTCGTCAAATTGCCAAGCTCCCGCCGCTCTGTGCCTTCTGTTTATACGCGGCAGTACACACTGCACTCGTCGTGGATGGTCTTGGCCAGTGCCTTGGCGGCAAAGCCGTCAGCGGCGCGCCATGCCCAGTTTCCGCCCAGCTTGCCGGGGGTATTCAGGTGTGCTTCCGCACCCAGACCCAGCCAGTCGTACATGGGGATGATGGCCCGGTCAGCCACCGACCCCAGCGCTGCGCGCAGCAGAGCGATGCGGACATCATCGGTCCGGATGGCCGCCAGCTCCTTTACGGTGGGCTTTACGCCGGTCAGGTGCAGATAAGCGGCAGCGGCAGCCTTTTCCTTTTCGGAAGCGCCGTTCTCCCACCAGTCGGTCAGGGTGGTGTTATCGTGGGTGCCGGGATACACTACGCTGTTCTTGACGTGGTTGTGGGGCAGATACTCGCTGTCCCCGCCGCCAAAGGCGAACTGCAGCACCTTCATGCCCGGGAAGGTGCTGTCGGCCAGCAGCTTTCGCACGCTGGGGAACAGTTCACCCAGATCCTCGGCAATGATGGGCAGCTTGCCAAGGGCAGCTTCCAGCGCATCGAACAGCTCCATGCCGGGGCCGTTCTCCCACTTGCCGGTGCGGGCGGTGGTGCTGTCCGCCGGGATGGCCCAATAGGTATCGAAGCCGCGGAAGTGGTCGATGCGCAGCAGGTCGTAGATGCCCAGTGCGTGGCGCACCCGGCGCACCCACCACGCGTAGCCGGTCTTTTTGTGGTAGGCCCAGTTGTACAGCGGGTTGCCCCACAGCTGACCGTCGGCAGAGAAGTAATCCGGCGGGCAGCCCGCCACACGGGCAAAGCCGCCGTCGGCATCCAGCTCAAACAGCGCGCCGCCCACCCATGCATCCACCGAGTCGGCAGAGACATAGATGGGGATGTCGCCCAAAATCTGCACGTCCTTTTTGTTGGCGTAGGCCTTCACCGCCTGCCACTGGGCCGCAAACTTGTACTGCACGAACTTCCAGAAGCCGATCTCTTCCTCGTTTTCGGCGGCAAAGGCAGCAAGGGCCTTCTTGTCGCGCAGGCGGTAGGGCTTGTCCCACTCCACCCAGTTCTTCATGCCGTTGGCCACTTTCAGGGCCATGTACAGGGCATAGTCGTCCAGCCATTCCTCATTGGCGAGGGTAAAGGCATAGTAATCATCCGGGAAGTAATAGCTGCAGCCGTGCAGCCCAGTGCACTGCTTGCGCCATGCGGCGTAGGCGGTGCGCAGGACTTTAAAGCGGCTCACATACAAAGTGCCGTAGTCCACCTCTTTGGGGTCTGTGCCCCATTTTTCGGCCTTGAGCTGGGCGGCGGTGAGCAGGCCTTCTTCCTTCAAAGCGTCGAGGTCGATAAAATAGGGGTTGCCCGCAAAGGCCGAGCAGCTCTGATAGGGGCTGTCACCGTAGCCGGTGGGACTGAGCGGCAGGATCTGCCAGATCTTCTGGCCCGCTTGTGCCAGAAAATCCACAAACTTGAATGCTTCCTTGCCAAAACAGCCAATACCGTAAGGGCCGGGCAGGCTGGACACCGGCATCAGGATTCCACTTTCACGCATGCTATTACCTTCCTCATTTTTAACATTTTATGGGAATATCGTTGTTTCTTATCATAACATATCCGCAGACTATTTTCCACAGGCAAAAAACGTGGTATACTTATTTTTAAACTGGGTGTGTATCCCTTTTTCGATTTTAAATAGCCTCCGCTTTCGCTCTGGCTATGTTCAGCGGAATCCAGATTTTTTATTTCGCGTTTGTCGCGGCCTGCGGAACTTGTCGGGGCAAGGCCCCGCCATCTGCTGACGCAGACCGCTCGCCGCTTAAAAGCCCCACCGGGGCTTTCATTGCTGCGCAAACGCGGGCCGCTCCAAACGCATTTTCACCAGAAGGGCCGAAACCGGCAGATGCAGTAAAATCTCTTTTGTTGTTGGCCTTTACGGCCCCTTGCGTGAAAAAGCAGAATTGGAACGATTGCAGTCGTTCCAATTCTGCAAAAATAAAAATAAATTTTCCGCTGAATATGGCCAGAGCCTGCGGCGGCCATTTTAAATCGTCAAACTGCACCCTGAACAGGAGGTACCCGCGCCATGCAGCGCACAGAAAAATACTTTGAACAGGACGCTTTCCGCACCCAGTGCGAGAGCATCATCCTTGCCGCAGAGCCGGACGAAAAGACCGGCGGCGGGCGCATTGCGCTGGACGGCACGGTGTTCTACCCGGAGGGCGGCGGTCAGCCTGCCGACCGGGGCACCCTGACCCTGCCAGACGGCACCACGCTGAATGTGACCGATGTGCACGAGCATGACGGCATCCTCTGGCACAGCGTGGACGCTCTGCCGGAAAGCGCTGTTCCCGGCACTGCCGTTTCCGGCTGCATCGACTGGGAATGGCGGTTTGACAAAATGCAGCAGCACACCGGTGAGCACATCCTTTCCGGCATCCTGCACCAGATGTTCGGGGCCGAGAACGTGGGCTTCCACATCGGTTCCGAGGCTGTGCGCATGGACACCAGCGTGCCCATTTCTGCCGAGGGCCTGCAGGCAGCCGAGCTTGCCGCCAACCGCATCGTGTGGCAGGATGTGCCGGTGCTGGTCAGCTACCCCACCCGGGAGGAGCTTGCCGCCCTTGTCTACCGCTCCAAAAAAGAGATCGAAGGGCAGGTGCGCATCGTGACCATTCCCGGTGCGGATGTCTGCGCCTGCTGCGGAACCCACACCCGCACCACCGGACAGGTGGGACAGATCAAAATTCTGGCCAGCGAGAACTACAAAGGCGGCGTGCGGCTGAGCGTGGTGTGCGGCCAGCGGGCATTGCTTGCTGCACAGGCTATGCGCCAGCGGCAGGCAGAGATCGGGGCGCTGCTCTCGGCCAAGGCCGACCAGACCGCTGTGGCGGTGCATCGCGTCTACGATGAGTATACTGCGCTCAAGTTTACACACTTTGGCGTATGTTCTCAGCTGTTCGATGCACTTGCCCAGCTGGCAAACCCCGGTGAGGATGCCATCCGCACAGTGCCCGGCCTTGACCCGGACGGCCTGCACCGGCTGGCGGTGCGCCTGACCGAAGCCACCACCGGTCTCTGCGCCGCCCTGACCCCCACCGAAAAGGGCACCGGCTACTGCATCGCGCAGGCAGACGGCGATGTGCGCGCCCTGACCAAAGCCCTGAACGCCGCCCTGAACGGACGCGGCGGCGGCAAGCCCGGCATCTGTCAGGGCAGCTGCGCCGCTGCACCGGAACAGGTGGAGGAATTTTTGCGGGAGCAGAATTTGTAAGCATCCTCGCCCTCTCCGTCTTTGCTTCGCAAAGCCACCTCTCCCAAAGGGAGAGGCTTTGGCAGTACGGAAAACCTTCCGGCTTTGCCAAGGGCTCCCCCTTTGGGGGAGCTGGCGCGTCAGCGCCTGAGAGGGCGAGCCACGTTAATTTTAAGGAGAACAACAAACTATGAGAATGCGTTTCAAACCCTATGCCCACGACGAGCTGATGGCAGCCGACTTCCATGTGCACGAGCCGCTGATCTGGGGCGGCAAGTGGCACGCCCAGTATGCCCGCCCGGAGCAGCCCTTTGTGCTGGAACTGGGCTGCGGCAAGGGCGGCTTCATCTCCCAGTTGGCCTGCGCCCACCCGGAAAACAACTATCTGGGCATTGATATCACCGATAAGGTGCTCATCCTCGCCAAGCGCAAGATCGAAGCCGCCTATCAGGCTGCAGGCCGCCCCATCGACAACGTGAAGATCATGAGCACCGACATCGAGCGCATCAAGGGGGTCATTACCGCCGAGGATACGGTCAGCCGCATCTACATCAACTTCTGCAATCCGTGGAGCAAGAACGGCTCTTCCCACAAGCACCGTCTCACCTACCCGCGCCAGCTCATCAACTACCGCGAGTTCCTCAAGGACGGCGGCGAGATCTACTTCAAGACCGACGACGATGATCTGTTCCGCGACAGTCTGGAATACTTCCCCGCTTCCGGCTACGACATCGAGTGGATGACCTTTGACCTCCATGAGAACGAGCCGGAGTGGAACATCCGCACCGAACACGAGGGCATGTTCACCGAAATGGGCATCAAGATCAAGGCCCTGATTGCCCGCAAGGACCCGGACCCCGCCAGCGTGACCTGGATCGAGCCGAAGATCCTCAAGCGTCAGGCCCGCGAAGCGGCCGAGGCCGAGGCTGCTGCCAAGGCTGCACAGGAAGGCGAAGGCAATGAATGACCCCTGCGAGATCTGCCTGAACAATGTGCAGGACGAGTACGGCAGCTGGTACTGTGCTCAGGGCGGCTGTCTGGACGAGGACGAGATGGCCCGCTATCTTTCCCGCAGCACAGCTGCCTGCCCGTTCTTTGAGCCGGGCGATGAATACAAGATCGTACAAAAACAGAACTGACCTGCACAGCAGCATGATTCTCACAGGAGGTGTTTTATGCTCAACTTTCTCACGACCACCACAGTATGCGGCTTTTCGCTGTATCATGTGCTGGCCTTCTTCCTCATTTATTCCTGCACCGGCTGGTGTCTGGAGGTCATCTTTGCCGCCGCCACCACCGGTCAGCTGGTGAACCGCGGCTTTCTCAACGGCCCGGTGTGCCCCATTTACGGCTTCGGCATGATCATTGTGCTGTTCACCCTGACCCCTTTGCAGGACAGCGTCCTGCTGCTGTACATCGGCGGTGTCATCCTGCCCAGTGCGCTGGAACTGGTAGGCGGCTGGGCACTGTATAAGCTCTATCACACCCGCTGGTGGGACTACAGTGACTTTCCCTTCAACATCGGCGGCTACATCTGTCTGGAATTCAGCCTGCTGTGGGGCGTGGGCACGCTGGTGGTCATGCGCATCGTCCACCCGGTCGTCGCCGGTCTTGTGGATATGGTCCCGCCCTTTGTGGGCTTTGTCGTTATGTGTGTGCTCTATGCAGTCTACGCGGCAGACGTAGTCGTTACGGCCTTTGCCGCCTCCGGTCTGGCCAAGACGCTGGATGCCATGGAGCAGCTGGCCGACAGTATCCATGCCGTCAGCGATGCCATGACCCAGCTGCTGGGCACCACCACCCTGAACGCCGACCAGAAGCTGGACGAGCAGCGCCTGCAGCTCAAGCTTGCTGCCGCTGAGGCCCGCGAAGCCGCACCGAAAAAGCGCGCCCTGCGTGAAACGCTGGCCGCCGTCCGTGCCAAGACCGAAGAGGCCCGCGAGGCCGCAAAGCGTGCTTCCGAGATCGCCAAGCTCAACACGGCCGAAGCCGCCAAGGCTGCACAGCTGGCCGCCAAGGGCACGATGGAGCGCGCTGCCGAGCTGCTGCGTCTGGAACAGCTGGCCGAGGAGCTGCAGGCCCGCAGCGATGAAATGCAGGCCCAGCTGCTGCGCACCCCCCGCATCGTTGGCCCGCGCCGCATGCTGCGCGCCTTCCCCGGCCTGAAGCATGGCGTAAAAAAGACCACCCTCAAGGCCCTGCGCCTTGGTCTTGCCCGCCGGGAAAGCCCCGAAGAAGAACCGAAGAAAAACGGCTCCGACACTCGCAAGGATGCCTGAGACCGCTGCCCAAAAGACCGCTGCACAGGAATGCAGCGGTCTTTTTATGCCCCGCCTTTCGGACCCGTCCGGCGTTCCGTTCTTTTTTGCCGCAATGTCGCAATGTTTTAAATATCTATTTTCAAAGGTTTAAAATCGTGCTATACTGTTTTCTAAAATGCCATATTTTGTCGAAAACATCCAACAGCGAGGGATTTATCATGTCCGAAGAACTGAAGTCGAATGAAAATGTCGGCGCACTGCAACCCGATGCACTTGCACAGATCGCATCGGTAGACCCCAGCCCGGCCGTGGGCGGTGTGCACCGCTTTACTCCGGCCATGCTCGGCCGTCTCAAGAAGCAGCGTCAGCTGCTGAGCGAGCTGGAGCACGCCCTGAAAAATCACGAGTTCTGCTTCTTTCTGCAGCCCAAGTGCAACAGCATGACCCGCGCCATCGTGGGCATGGAAGCACTGGTGCGCTGGAACCACCCCACCCGCGGCTGCGTGCCCCCGTCTGAGTTCATGCCCCTGCTGGAAAGCACCGGCCTTGTGACCCAGCTGGATCAGTACATCTGGGAGTCTGTCTGCAAGACCCTGCACAAGTGGCAGGAGAGCGGCAGCAATCTTGTGCCTGTATCTGTGAATGTTTCCGTGGTGGATATCGTCAATCTGGACGTGCCGCAGATCTTCTCCAACCTTGTGGAAAAGTATCAGCTGGAGCCCAAGCTCCTGCTGGCCGAGATCACCGAGACCATGCTGGCCGAAAACGCTTCTCTGGTGGAAAACACCATCCAGGGCCTGCACCGCAAAGGTTTCTCTGTGATGATGGACGACTTTGGCAGCGGCTATTCTTCGCTGAATATGCTCAAGGACACCAACGTGGATGCCATCAAGCTGGACATGAAGCTCATCGACATGAACCAGCAGAACCGCAGCAAGGGCGTGCAGATCGTGGAATCGGTGGTGGATATGGCCCACCGCCTGAATCTGCCCATCATCGCCGAGGGCGTGGAAACGCCGGAGCAGGTCTCCATGCTGCAGGCCGCCGACTGTCTGTATACGCAGGGCTATTATTTCTACAAGCCCATGCCGGTGGAGAACGCCGAGGCCCTGCTGGCCCAGCCCAACAGCGAGGATTACTGGGATATGCGCCGCGACCTGATGCGCCGCGACCTGATGCGCCATGACCGCCGGGTCCCCGTCTCCGACAGTGAGCAGACCGCACTGGCACTGCAGGCCTACCAGATCTTTGCGGATAATGTGCTGGAGCTTTCTCTGCTGAACCTTTCCACCGGCGAATACCGGGTCATCAAGCGGGATCCGCGCCTGCCCGGTGCGGGTTCGGACACTGAGGAGGACTTTGCCGCTTACTGTGAGCGCATGGTGACGAACAAGGTGATCCAACCGGACGACGCGGAGATGTTCACCGACCAGACCGATCTGGAGACCCTGCGCTCCGCTGTTTTCAGCACCCAGCAGCCGGAGGCCTACCGCTTCCGCAAAAACGTGTCCGGCCAGTTCGTGTGGATCACCATGGAATTTCTGCCCTGCCGCAACTGCTGCGCCCAGAACCCATGGGCCACCGTGGTGGTGCGTGAGGATGCACAGGCCGACCATCTCAGCGAGGAGCTGGACTTTTCCTACAGCCACGACACCCTGACTGGCCTGCTGAACCGCAGCCTCTTCGAGACCGATCTGCGGACGCTGCAGGCCAGCGAATACGACTCCATGGTGTGCACCTACATCGATGTGGTGGGCCTGCACGAGATCAACAACCATCTGGGCCACCGCAGCGGCGATGCCATGCTCTGCTTCATTGCCAATGCGGCCCGCAAGTTCTTTGTTTCCAGCCGCATCTACCGCATCGGCGGTGACGAATTCGTGATCTTCACCCCGAACCAGCCGCCCTACAGCGTGTGGGTGGCTGTGGACAAGATGCGTGCTTTCCTGCGCGAGAAGGAATATGAGATCTCGGTGGGCATCCAGAGCACCAACGACCTGCACCGGCTGGACGATGCCATGAATCAGGCCGAAGCTGCCATGCGGCAGGACAAGCAGGCCTATTATGCCCGCAACGGCCAGGAGCGCCAGCTGCGGGGCCTGAACGAGAAGCTGGAGCAGACCCTGACCGAAAAGCGGGATGCCGAGCATTTTCTGCGGGTCCTTGCCCCCAAGTACAAGAGCGTGTTCGTTGTGGATCTGAAGACCGACCGTATGCGCGGCGTGATCGTCCCGGACTATTTCCAGAAAATTCTGGACACCTCCGGCGGCTCTTTCCTCGCCGTTCTGCAGCAGTACCGTGATACGCAGGTGCAGCCCGCCTACCGCGAGAGTCTGGCGGACCTGCTGGACTACAACTATATCCGCAGCAAGGTCCTGACCGGCGACATCGTGGAGCACACCTATAAAAAGACCGACGACACCACCTTCCGCGTCAAGGTGACACCCTACTCCAGGAGTGGCTCTCATATCGATGAAACGCTCTGGATCTTCTCGGATGAAGGGGCATCCCTTACCCCTCCCCAGACAAAATAAGTGATTAAACGTTAAAAAAATCGGAAACGACTGCGGTCGTTTCCGATTTTTGTTTTTACAGAAAAGTTGTGCCGGGCAGCAGCATTTGCCAATTTCGACCCCCTCCCCGTGAAAAAGAACTCCAGAAAAATCCGCGTTTGCGCAGCAATGAAAGCCCCAGTGGGGCTTTCAAGCGGCAGAACGGTCTTGCTTTTAGCAAGATGGCGGGGCCTCGCCCCGACACGTTCCGCAGATTTTTCTGGAGTTCAAAATAAAAATAATAATTCCACTGATTATGGCCAGAGCGCACGCGGAGGCCATTCTAAATGGTCAAGATGGTCAGGCCCACAGATTTTCCGGGTACTGGCCCTCTGCCGTTTTGCGGGCGATGGCTTCCACCACCAGCGGCTTGTCCTCACGGTAGGTAACGCCGTACCATTTATCCGTGCTGCGCAGCACCTGAATTTTTGCCTTGCCCTCTTCGATCAGCTCCGTGACCACCAGCGGCAGGAAATACTCACACTTGAGCGGGTTTTTAGGCAGATTTTCGGTCAGCCAGCCCGCAAAGCGCTGCTCGGCTTCGTCCAGAAAGCTTTTGCCAAAGCCCCACAGGTTCATGCTCACCGGGGTATCGCCGGGCAGATCGGTCCAGCTTGCGCCGCCGTCCTCGGTGAAGTGTACGCCGTTTTCGTACGTTTCAATGCGGGTGCGTTCGGTCACACTGTGCAGGGTGCCGTCGGGTTCGGTCACGCATACGCCGCGGGCCACGCTGCCATTCTCGGAGACAGTGTTCCGGAGCAGATAGCTTACCATGCAGTAGTCGTAATAGCTGCCGTCCTCGTGGGTGGACAGGTAATCATACATCACCCGGAAGGCCTCCGGGCCGTAATAATCATCGGCATTGATGACTGCAAACGGGCCGTCGATGAGGTCCTTTGCAGCCAGAACGGCGTGGCAGGTGCCCCAGGGCTTGACACGGCCCTCCGGCACGGCAAAGCCTGCGGGCAGCTCATCCAGCTGCTGGAAGGCGTATTTCACGTTCATGGCCTTGGATACACGCTCGCCGATGGCTGCCTTGAAAGCATCCTCGATCTCATGCTTGATAACAAAGATCACCGTCTCAAAGCCTGCGCGGCGGGCATCGTAAAGGGAATAATCCACGATCACCTGACCGTTCGGCCCCACCGGGTCGATCTGCTTCATGCCGCCGTAGCGGCTGCCCATGCCAGCCGCCATGACCACCAGTACCGGTTTGTTCATATAAGGTTCCTCCCGTATCTGAGCCGCAGCCGCGGCAGAATATTTATTGTCTCATTATACTCCATTTTGGACAGAAAAACAATTTGAAATGGCTCCGCCTCGCTCTGCCATTTTTCAATCGTCCCTTCGTTCCGCAAGTCAAAATTTCCAAAATATGCAATTTATTCTTGCAAAAGTATTGTTTTTGCCATGTAAATATTGTATAATGGCGGCATCAATGCAGGTTTTACCTGTCAAAAAGTGTCATTTAGTGAAAGTAAAGCTCTCCAATACGATCAAGAAAGAGGTATTTTATCATGAATGAAGCCGTTACCAAGCGCTTTCTGCTGTATTTCCGCCTGATGCTGCTGGTGTGGATCCTGATCGCCAATGCCATCATCCATGTGACCGGCCTGGAGTACAGCTGGCTGATCTTTCTGAGCAATATCATGATGTTCACGCTGGAAGGCGATGTGAAGGATTGCTTCGTCACCGTTGAGCTGGGTGGTCTTGTAGGCCTGATCCTCACTGTGATCGCTCTGCTTTCCATCACGGCCCTGAACCCGGTGCTGGGCGGCTTCTTCGGCTTCCTCATCCCGCTGGCCGTGGTGCTGTTCATCCTCATCATCCTGCACCCCTACGCACCCAAGGTGCTGAACAACGTGGGCTTTGCCTACCTGACTGTGGCCTGCATCGACACCACCGCTCTGGCCACCCACCTGCCCCAGTTCTTCATCACCTTCATCGTGGGTTCGATCCTCTTCAACGGCGTGTGCGTGCTGCTGATGAAGCCCGCCAAGGCTCTGGCCGTCAAGAGCGTCCAGAAGGAAAATGCCTGATTTCCTTTTTATAAAGCATCCAACGCCAAAGGCCGCTGTTTCCATTTGAGCAGCGGCCTTTGGCGTTTCGCTGCAGCAAAAAAAGCGCCGCTCTCCCCTGCCGGGAAAGCGGCGCTTTGTGTTTTGCAGTGTCTGCTTACAGGCTGCGGTTGCGGATCTCGGCAGTCACCTTTGCGATGAACGCATCCAGCTCCATCGTGGTGGTCTCGCCCTTGCGGTCACGCACCGAGATGTTGCCTGCCTCGGCTTCCTTGGCACCCAGAACCAGCATATAAGGCACACGGTCCACCTGCTGTGCCTCGCGGATCTTGTAGCCGATCTTCTGGTTGTCGTCGTCCAGCACAACACGGACACCGGCTTCCACCAGCTTTTCGGTCACGCCCTCGGCGTAGTCCAGCGTCTTTTCGGAGACGGGCAGCACCTTGACCTGCGTGGGAGCCAGCCAGGTGGGGAACTTGCCCTTGGTCTCTTCGATCAGGTAAGCCATGAAGCGGTCCAGAGAGCCCAGGATGGCGCGGTGCAGCACCACGGGGGTCTTTTCGGTGCCGTCCTTGTCCACGTAGGTCAGGTGGAACTTTGCGGGCAGGCAGAAGTCCAGCTGGCAGGTGGACAGGGTGTACTCGGCACCCACGGCGGGCTTGACGTTCACGTCCAGCTTGGGGCCGTAGAAGGCAGCCTCGCCGATCTCCTCGGTGAAGTGGATGCCCAGCTCGGTCAGCACTTCGCGCAGGGCCTGCTCTGCATGGTTCCACATGGCATCATCGTCGTGGTACTTCTTCTTATCGGCAGGATCACGCAGGCTCAGCACGCAGCGGTAATCGGTAATGTTGAAGTCCTTGTACACCTCAAAGATCAGGTCGCACACGTTTGCGACCTCGCTCTTGATCTGCTCCGGGGTGCAGAACAGGTGAGCATCGTTCTGGCAGAAGTGACGGCCGCGCTCGATGCCCTTCAGGGTGCCGGAGGACTCGTAACGGAAATCGTGGGCGATCTCACCGATGCGCATGGGCAGGTCACGGTAAGAATGGGGACGATTTGCGTAGATCATCATGTGGTGGGGGCAGTTCATCGGGCGCAGAACATAGCTCTCGCCCTCCATCTCCATGGCGGGGAACATGTTCTCACGGTAGTGATCCCAGTGACCGGAGGTCTTATACAGGTTCACAGTGCCGATGCAGGGAGTCATAACGTGCAGATAGCCGCGTGCACGCTCCTTCTCCTTGATATAGTTCTCCAGCTCCTGCCAGACGGTGTAGCCTGCGGGCAGGAACATGGGCAGGCCGCGGCCAACCAGATCGTCGGTCATGAACAGGCCCATTTCCTTGCCGATCTTGCGGTGATCGCGCTCACGGGCCTCCTGCTGCTCCTTCTCCCATGCATCCAGCTCTTCCTGATTGCGGAAGGCCACGCCATTGATGCGGGTGAGCATCTTGTTTTCTTTGTCGTTCTTCCAGTATGCGCCGGACTGCTGGGTGATCTTGAAGGCCTTCAGCGCCTTGGTGTAGGTCAGGTGGGGTCCGATGCACATATCCACGTACTCGCCCTGCTGGAAGAAGCTGAACTCGGTCTCATCGGCCAGATCAGCCATGTGCTCGATCTTGTAGTTCTCCTTGCGCTCTTCCATCAGCTTCACGGCCTCGGCGCGGGGCAGGATGAAAGGCTTGATGGGCAGGTTCTCCTTGACGATCTTGCGCATCTCTTTTTCGATGTTTGCCAGATCCTCGTCGCTGAGCTTCTGGTCGCCCAGATCGACGTCGTAGTAGAAGCCGTTCTCGGTAGCGGGGCCGAAGGCGAAATCAGCCTGCGGATACAGGCGCTTGATGGCCTGCGCCATGATGTGGGCTGCGGTGTGACGGATAACGTGCAGTTCCTGATCCTGCGGGCACTCGTCCACATGACCGTCCTTATAGATGATCTTCATAATGTTTGCTCCTTTGACAGATAAAGTAAAACAAAAAAGCGCTTCATCCCGCACACTTACTCACGGGATGAAGCGCCTGAAAAAATCAGAAACGTTCCACGGTTCCACCCGAATTGCGTGCTTTTCTGCACGCCACTCGCTGTGCTGTAACGGGCGCACCCGGCAGAGGTTCTCCTCTGCGCTCTGCGGTGGTAGAGCTCCGGCACATGACAGGCTGCTTGCAGCGCCCTTGCGGGGCAGCCCTCTCTGCATCATGGAGACGGGAACTCAGTTTGTCCGCATCATCGCTTTTACAGGATGAAACTACGCTGATTGTAGCACGTCCCGCCGAAAAAATCAAGAGACGCAGCCATGAAATTTTTTCTTCATTTTTCTTCCTTCGGCTGCAGGAATTCCGAAAAAAGCTTGCTGGTGCGGAACCCCTGACTGGAGTACAGGCTGTGATAGCCAGAGAACATATAGCTCAGGCCGCAGGCCAGCGCCATCAGCTCAAACCCGGCCCCGCTGAACAGCTCAGCCGCCAGTACAATGGAAGCCACCAGCGTATTGGTCGCCCCGCAGAACACGCACACCAGACCCACTGCAGCAGAAAAGCCCGCCGGGAGCCCCAGCAGCGGCCCCACCACGCAGCCAAACGTTGCGCCGATGTAAAAACTCGGCACCACTTCGCCGCCCTTGAAGCCCACGCTCAGGGTCAGCACCGTAAGCACCATTTTGCACACAAAGTCCCACGGCAGAGCCTGCTCCAGCTCAACGGCATCCATAATGACATCCATGCCGGCACCGTTATAGCGGCCCACCCCCATCAGGTAGGACAGCGCCACCACAGCCGCACCGCCTGCAGCAGCCCGCACCCACGGATTCGGCAGCAGTTTGGGGATCTCATGCTCAAAAAAGTGCAGCATCTGGCAGAAAATCACCGCCACCACCGCGCAGCACATGGCCAGCACGGCGGTGCGCACCACCGTCCGGGCATCCAGCGGCGGCGCTTCCATCACAAACCGTGTGGGCGCAATGCCGGCCTTCAGCGAGATGCTGTATGCAATGAGCGCCGCCAGAAAGCCCGGCACGAAGGCCACGGTCAGCATCAGACCCACATCCACCACCATCATCGCAAACAGGGTCGCGGTCAGCGGTGTACCGAACAGCGCCGAAAAAAATGCCGCCATGCCGCACACGGTAGCCGTGCGGCAGTCATGATTGTTGAAGTGCAGCACCCGGCCAATATTCCAGCCGATGCTGCCGCCCATCTGCAGCGCTGCGCCCTCGCGGCCGGCCGAGCCGCCGCACAGATGGGTGAGCACAGTGCCCAGAAAGATGGCCGGGACCAGCCACGGCGTCACCGAGCTGCCGTCCTGCACGGCCCGCAGCACATCGTTGGTGCCCTTGCCGACACAGCCCGTCGCCTTATACAGAGCCGTGATGGCGATGCCCGCCGCAGGCAGAAGCCATAGCAGCCAGACATGCTCCGTGCGCTGCTCGGTCACCCATTCCACTGCCAGATGGAACAGCGTTCCGATGCCGCCGCACAGCACGCCGGTGCACACAGCCAGAAGCGTCCAGCGGAACAGCGCCAGAAGCGAGACCCGGATCGCTTCCTTATAATGCAGGAACCATTCCTTTATTTTCCACATGTTTCTTCCCCGCACCTCTCTTATTTTCGATCTGATTTTGTCTATATGCGCCAAAACATAACATGTTTTTCTATCAATGTCAACCAAAGAACGGCAAAGGATATTATACAACTTTTACATACCCGGTAAAACAAATGTCAAAAGCCCCGCTTCTTTGTGCGCAGAAGCAGGGCCTTTGATCTGGTTGCTATTAGAGATTTTGGAGTTTTACTCCACATCCTGCAGGGCGGCAAAGTCCTCTTCGCCGGTGCGGATCTTGACCACGCGGGTCACGTTGTACACAAAGATCTTGCCGTCGCCGATGTGTCCGGTGTACAGTGCCTTCTTGGCAGCCTCCACCACAGCGTCCACGCTGATCTTGGAGACGATCACCTCCACCTTGATCTTGGGCAGCAGGGTGGTATCCACAGGCACGCCGCGGTACTTTTCGGAAGTGCCCTTCTGGATGCCGCAGCCCATCACCTGCGTGACGGTCATGCCGGTAACGCCCAGATCGTTGAGGGCAGTCTTGAGCTGATCGAACTTGGAAAGCTTTGCAATGATGGACACCTTGTGCATACCGGTGTCGTACACGCCATCGTGGATCACGGGCGAAGGCTCGCGCACCACAGGAACGGCAGCGCTGATCTGCTTGTCGGTGGCCTTGGTCACATCGTCCTCGCCGAGGTCGGTGTTCTCGTTGGGCACCATGACAGCAGAGTTTGCATCGGAGATGGAGAAACCAGCGTAAGCGGATGCCAGACCATGCTCGTGGATATCCAGACCGTCGATCTCCACCTCCGCGGGAACGCGCAGGCCGATGAACTTATCGATGAGCTTGAAGATAATGAACATCACAACGACAACGTAGATGTCAACGGTAACGAGGCCCAGCAGCTGGGTGCCCAGCTGTGCCAGACCGCCGCCGTAGAAGAGACCTGCGTGCTCAGTGTTGGCACCGGTGGAGAACAGGCCCACCGCAATGGTGCCCCACACGCCGTTTGCAAAGTGGACGGAAACTGCACCAACAGGGTCATCCACCTTGGCGATGTTATCGAAGAACTCAACGCTCAGCACAACGAGCAAGCCGGCCACAAAGCCGATGAAGAATGCGCCGAAGGGAGAAACGGTATCGCAGCCTGCAGTGATCGCCACCAGACCGGCCAGAGAACCGTTCAGGGTCATGGAGACATCGGGCTTTCCGTAGCGCAGCCAGGTGAAGATCATGGTCACGCAGGTGGCAACGGCTGCGGCGAGGTTGGTGTTGAAGCAGACCAGACCGGTCAGGGTCATGGTGGCATCGGTGGACAGACTCAGGGAAGAACCGCCGTTGAAGCCGAACCAGCAGAACCACAGGATGAACACGCCCAGTGCACCGGCGGTCAGGTTGTGGCCGGGGATGGCGTGGGGCTTGCCGTCCTTGTCGTACTTGCCGATGCGGGGACCCAGCATCCATGCGCCCAGCAGAGCGATGACACCGCCCACATTGTGGACTGCTGCGGAACCGGCAAAGTCATGGAAGCCCATGCTCTGCAGCCAGCCGCCGCCCCACATCCAGTGGCCGCAGATGGGGTAGACCACCAGCGAGATCGCAGCAGAATAAACGCAGTAAGCCTTGAAGTTGGTGCGCTCGGCCATGGAGCCGGAAACGATGGTGGCAGCCGTTGCGCAGAACACGGTCTGGAACACGATGTAGACCCACAGCGGGATATCCAGACCCAGATGGCTGTAATCGCCCTGAATGAACGGGTCGAAGCCGCCGATCAGTGCGCCGGTGCCGCCGAACATCAGGCCAAAGCCGATGATCCAGTAGCACGGGGTGCCGATGCAGAAGTCCATCATATTCTTCATCAGAATATTACCGGTGTTCTTGGCACGGGTGAAACCGGCTTCGCACAAGGCGAAGCCCGCCTGCATGAAGTAGACGAGGAACGCTCCCACGAGCGTCCAACAGGTGTTGACGGAGCTGAACATAACTTTCCATACCTCCCACGAATGTGATGCCGCAAGGCCACCAGAACCTTTTGGCGTGTGCGGTGTTCCCCGTGCCGATCGCACGCAGGAACGCTTCATTTGCACTCAGGAGACCCTCTATCCTCCCCCGAGCGGCAATATCCCCGAAAACACAAAAGGCGCTGGCGGAATCTCTTCCGTCAGCGCCTTTGCTTTCGATGGCAAGAGTATAGTCCCTTTGTGCAAAAGTGTCAAGGGCTCATGTCAAGGTTTTACGTTTTTCACAACGCAAAGAAAGTTATCACGGCAAAAGTTTGGCAAAACTCTGTTTTCAACTGCGCACTAGTCATTCTTTTCCGTTTCTGTGTCGTTTTCTGCTTTTTTGCGGCCGGAGCGGTGTCCGCCCTGCATTTCCCAGTGCAGCATCAGGCTCATCATGGCGCGCAGCGCAAAGGTGGCAGCCAGCGGCACCACCGACTCCAGATTCTGCAAAAGGAAGGTCTTTGCGATCTCCGCCGACATCAGGAATTCCAGCGCCGTGGTCAGGCCGCTGCTCATCTCGTGGTGGAAATCATGGTGATCATGGAAGAAGGTCGCCCGCACATAGTGGTAGGTGGCCTTGATAAGACTGGTGACGATGATAAACAGACCGATCACTTCGGCAAGGCCCGCGATCATGGGCACTGCGGTCTCCAGAAAGCCTTCCAGTCCATGGGTAATGCCTGCGTTCAGATGATAAAGCCAGCCCATAGCAGCATCCTCTTACAGCAGCGTCTTGACGTATGCTGCCAGCTCCTCGTCCTTGCAGGAGGCGAAGAACAGCTCGCTGAACTTTGCACCGGCCACAGCGCCCTTCAGCAGGTCCTGATCGATGCTCTTCAGGCACTCGATCAGCGGCTTGAAGGTAGCGGCACGCACGCCGTCCAGAATTTTCTTGTTGCGCTGCTCAGGCTCCACGCGCTCCTTGGGGTAGCCCTGACCGTGGCCGAAGCCGAACAGTTTCTCGAAGCAGTACTCAAGGTTCAGCTCACCGCCCCAGCCGAAGCCCTTGGCAAACGGCATGGCAACGGCGTTGCCGTCGTTCACGTGGGCAAAGGTGTAGGCATCCACAGGGTCCTCCACATGGCCGCAGATCACGCCGGGGAAGCTGTTCAGAGCCAGCATGGCACCCTCGCCGGTGCCGCAGCCGGTGATGACGTAATCGGCTGCGCCGCTGTTCAGCAGGATGGCAGCCAGAATGCCGCACTGCACATAGGTCAGCTGGGCAGCATCGTCGGCAGCGTACATGCCGTAGTTGACCACCTCGTGGCCCATGGGCTCCACCACCTTTTTCAGGGCAGCTTCAATGATGCCATTCTTGGCGGCCTGACTGTTCTCGTTGATGAGTGCAATCTTCATAGTAGTTTCTTCTCCTTTTATGATCTTCTCCTGCAGGTGCAGGTGTTATACAAAGTCCTCGCGCATGGGGGTAAAGAAGTCCAGCATCACGCCGCCTTCCAGACACACACAGCCGTGCATCACGCCGTCCTGCTTGAGCAGGGTGTCGCCGGGGCCCACCTCGCGGGTCTCGTCGCCGATGGTAAAGCGGTAGCGGCCGGAGACGATGTAGGTGACCTGCGTGTGCGGGTGGCAGTGCATGGCACCCACACCGCCGGTTTCAAAGGTATTTTCCACGCACATGGCATCCTTGCTGTAGGCCAGAATGCGGCGCTTTACGCCCTTGCCGCACACCTCCGGCTCGATCTCGGCATGGGGCACCCATACTGCGTCTTTATGCTGTTTTTCCATTATAACACAACATCCTTTCCCATACAAACACAAAAAGCGGCAGCCAGCAGGCAAAGCCTGCCCGGCTGCCGCCGTGCTCAGTCCTTTGGGATATCCTCAGCCATTACTGAGGCTGCTTGCCGATGTAAGCCAGAATGCCGCCATCGACGTACAGGATCAGGCCATTGACAAAGTCAGAAGCCTCGGATGCCAGGAAGACAGCAGGTCCGCCCAGATCCTCTGCCTCGCCCCAGCGGCCTGCGGGGGTCTTGGCAACGATGAACTGGTCGAAGGGATGACGGCTGCCGTCGGGCTGGATCTCGCGCAGAGGTGCGGTCTGCGGGGTAGCGATGTAGCCGGGTCCAATGCCGTTGCACTGGATGTTGTATGCGCCGTACTCAGAAGCGATGTTCTTGGTGAGCATCTTCAGGCCGCCCTTGGCTGCAGCGTAGGCGGAGACGGTCTCACGGCCCAGCTCACTCATCATGGAGCAGATGTTGATGATCTTGCCGCCGCCCTGTGCGATCATGTCGGGGATGATGGCCTTTGCCACGATGAAGGGAGCGTTCAGGTCAACATCGATGACCTGACGGAACTGAGCAGCGCTCATCTCGGTCATGGGGATGCGCTTGATGATACCGGCGTTGTTGACCAGAATGTTGATGTGGCCAACTTCCTCGGTGATCTTTGCCACCATAGCGTTGACGGCATCCTCATCGGTCACGTCGCAGACATAGCCGTGAGCCTTGATGCCTGCTTCTGTGTAAGCAGCGATGCCCTTATCCACCAGCTCCTGCTTGATGTCGTTGAACACGATGGTTGCACCGTTGGCTGCCATTGCCTTTGCAATCGCCATGCCGATGCCATAAGATGCGCCGGTGATCAGCGCGACCTTGCCGGTCAGATCAAAAGATTTGGGAGTGCACTGTGCCATAATAGAGTCCTCCAATCAAATTGTTCCTTTGCGGGGAAGCCCCGTTTTTGCCTTGCAGGACGCTCAAAGCCGAACTTTCGAATTTAGCATCCTTCTTGTATACAGGGTAACATTCTTTTTGGGCTCTGTCAAGGCATTTTCTTCTGCATTTTTGCTGTATTTTTATTTTTCCGGGAAAATTTTTCGTGAAAAGTCATGCAAAGCCGCAAAATCCCGGTTTTATCTTGTATACACGGTTTCAGTCATTAGCGGTGCGCACAATTTCGGCGGAAAAATTTGGGCTTGTTGACAAGAGCCATCTTAAGCCATCCAGACAAGGTTACACCTTTTCTGCTGCACGAACGCTCCCACAGGAAGCCCGCGCAGGCAGATGCCATTTATCGTTACGACCTTCTCCGTGAAAAAGCAAATCTGGAAAATCCGCAGATTTTCCAGATTTGCAAATATAAAAATAATTTTTCCGCTGAATATGGCCAAAGCGAACGCGGCGGCCATTCAGAATATTACCCCAGCTTCTTTTTCTGCTGCCGTGCCACAATGGGCATCAGCAGGGAGGCGGGCAGCAGCTTCTGCGCCGTGGTGCACGCCCGCATAAAGGCCGAAGGCACGATGATGGTCCTGCGGTGCATCATGCCGTGCATGGCTTCCTGTACGCAGAACTCCGGCGTGATGCCCTTGAGGGCAAACACCACCCCCGCCCGGTCGTTGAACTCGGTATCCACCGGCCCCGGGCAGAGCGCACACACGTAGACCGGGCTGTGCAGCTCCTGCAGCTCCCGGGCAACGCCCCGGGTCAGGCTGACCACATAGGCCTTGCTGGCATAGTAGCCCGCCATATAAGGCCCGCCGGGCAGCAGCCCCGCCGAGGACGCCACGTTCAGGATGGTGCCGCCGCCTGCCGCGTGCATCCTGCGCACCGCAAAGCGGAACAGCCGCGCCATGGCTTCCACATTCACCCGGATCATTTCCTCTTCCCGGGCGTCGTCGGTCTCCAGATAGCTGCCGCACACGCCAAAGCCCGCGTTGTTGATAAAGATATCAATGGTCTCCCCCTCCAGCTCCTTGAAAAGGCGCTGGCAGTCCTCTTCCTTTGCAAGATCGGCAGGCAGGATGCGGCAGGGCGTGCCCAGTTTTGCGGCCAGCGCTTCCAGCCGGTCGGTGCGGCGGGCGGTCAGGATGAGCCGGCAGCCCAGCTTTGCATAGCGGCGTGCAAACTCCTGCCCGATGCCGGAGCTTGCGCCAGTGATCCAGATGGTCTTTTGCATGGTGATTTTCCTTTTTTCTCTCGCCCCCAGAGCGGGGGCTTTCTGTACTTATTGCCCCTATTTTAACACAGTTTGACCGCATTTTCTATGCAGTTTTCGTAAACTATAAAAAGAGTGTCCGGAACACCTGCGGCATCCCGGACACTCTCATAGATTTTATTTCAACAGGTTGTCGTTGTCGAAGTAATCGATCCGCATGGACTTGCGCACCTCGGCCAGCGTGGCGGCGGCAGTCTTTTCCGCGTAGGCGCTGCCCTCTTTCAGGATCTCCACCACCTCGGGCAGGCGCTGCTCCCACTCTTTGCGGCGGGTGCGGATGGGCTCCAGCTCGGCCTGCATGACGCTGTTCAGGAACTTTTTCACCTTCACGTCGCCCAGACCGCCGCGCTGGTAGTGCGCCTTTACCTCGTCGAGGTTCTGGTATTCCGGCCAGAACTCGGCAAAGTGCTCCGGGCGGCAGAAGGCATCCAGATAAATGAACACCGGGTTGCCCTCCACCTTGCCGGGGTCCTGCACCCGCAGGTGGTTGGGGTCGGTGTACATGGACATGACCTTCTTTTTGATGTCCTCCGGTTCCTCGGACAGGTAGATGCAGTTGCCAAGGCTCTTGCTCATCTTGGCCTTGCCGTCGGTGCCGGGCAGGCGCAGGCAGGCGGCGTTCTGGGGCAGCACGATCTCCGGCTCGGTCAGGGTATCGCCGTAAACGGCGTTGAATTTGCGCACGATCTCGCAGCACTGCTCGATCATGGGCTTCTGGTCCTCACCGGCAGGCACGGTGGTGGCGTGGAAGGCGGTGATGTCCGCCGCCTGACTGATGGGGTAGCAGAAGAAGCCCACCGGGATGCTGGTCTCAAAGTTGCGCATATGGATCTCGCTCTTGACGGTGGGGTTGCGCTGCAGGCGGCTCACGGTGACGAGGTTCATATAGTAGAAGCTCAGCTCAGTCAATTCCGGCACCATGGACTGGATGAAAATATGGGTCTTGGCGGGGTCGATGCCGCAGGCCAGATAATCCAGCGCCACCTGCAGGATGTTCTGGCGCACCTTTTCCGGGTTGTCGGCGTTATCGGTCAGGGCCTGTGCATCGGCAATCATAACGTAGATCTCATCGTACTCGCCGGAGTTCTGCAGGCGCACCCGCTCCTTCAGGGAACCGACATAGTGGCCCACATGCAGGCGGCCGGTGGGGCGGTCGCCGGTCAGAATGATTTTTTTCATGATGTTCTCCTTTATTTTGCCGGAAGGCGGCTTGCCCTCTCCGTCTTTGCTCCGCAAATCCACCTCTCCCAAAGGGAGAGGCCTTGGCATAACGGTATACTTCGTGTAGACTGCCAAAGGCTCCCACTTTGGGGGAGCTGGCGCGAATGCGCCTGAGAGGGCGAGGATGCTGCCCTTAAAAGCATCCGCCCACCAACAAATTTTCAATTCTAAAACATGCTTTAAGTATATCCCGCCTCGCATTTTCTGTCAACAAAAGCGGCCGGAGAAAAAGAAAAAAGCGATGGAAAACTTCCATCGCTTTGTTGGCGCCTCTTGCCTGACTCGAACAGGCGACACCCTGATTAACAGTCAGGTGCTCTAACCGACTGAGCTAAAGAGGCATCTATATAAAACGGCGCAGAGCCGTTTTACTACTAAAATGGTGACCCGTACCGGAATCGAACCGATGTTAAAGGCGTGAGAGGCCTCTGTCTTAACCGCTTGACCAACGGGCCATACGTCCATTTTGCATCGGGTGTTCGCTCCCGACTTGGCTATTTTAGCATAGCACGCCTGCTTTGTCAACACAAAAATTCAATTTTTTCAAAAAATCTTCCGCACGCAGGCTACGCCGGTGTGGAACAGGCCCAGCGCCAGCCCCAGATATACGCCGATCACCGTATCGTTCTGGTCAAATTCCATCTGCTGGCGCTGCGGCAGGCCGGCCAGTGTACCCTTGTATACGCACCGCAGCTCTTCCAGCCGGGTGTAGTCGTTCGGGTGCATCAGGGTGCTGTGCTTGGGCAGCTCCATGGCACCGCTCTTTTCCAGCACCTCGCTGACGAACTGGGAGCAGAAATAGTGCCGGCGGCGCTTCCAGCGGATATGCATCCCGCAGAGCGCAAGACCGATAACGTTGAACTGGTAAAGGCTGCCGTGGGCCATCATGTGCTCGGCACGGCGGCGGGCACGGGTGTAGGCTTCATCGCTCACATCCAGCGCATACAGTGCGCAGGGCACGTTCTCCCGCAGACGGAACACGCCCCGGTTCAGGTATTCCCTGCTGGGCCCTGCCGGGAACATGGTATAGCCGTTTTTGCGGGTAGAGCTGTACAGGCAGCTCAGGTCTTCGTCAAAAGCCAGCGAAGCGTGGGTATAATTTGCACCGGTAACAGCGTAAACAAGGTTTGAAAGCAGGGTACCCGACCGGGTGAGCAGGATGTAGATGGTCTTCATGATCTTTTTCCTTTTTATATGTAGCACACAGAAAAAGCGGGGCTGTCCTTTTGTCAGATACAGTATACCACAGGCAAAGCTTCTTTGTCATAAAAATCGTCAAAATCTCGTAAATTTTGCACAAATCGGGCTGTGGATCCTGTTCCGCTCTTCCCTGCCGCGCCGTTTTGCGGGAAGGGCCGTTTTTGTGCTCGGTTTTTCATGCATCCCAGCTCGTCAAAATTTTATCAAAAAATTGTTTTCCCGCCGTTCCACCTTATTTTTTCAGGTTTCGCCCCCTGCTTTTGTTTCCTGAAATTGTTTCAGGCAGTTAAATTTCTTAATGAAATTTGTTTCTTTTCTGCAAATAGCACGATTCGTTTATTGATTTCGGGATACTTTTATGTATAATGGTATACAGGAGAATTTGCATTTACAAACTGCAAGCCTTCTGCGCAGCGCCCGGCCCGCCGGGAAACGCTGTGCCCTATACAGGACGTATGGATCAAACGAAAGTAGAGGTATAGCGAATATGGCAAAGTTGGATCTTACCAAGTATGGCATTACCGGCACGACTGAGATCGTGTACAACCCCTCCTACGAGCAGCTGTTCGAGGAAGAGACCAAGCCCGGTCTGGAAGGCTACGAAAAGGGCCAGGTCAGCGAGCTGGGTGCTGTGAACGTTATGACCGGCATCTACACCGGCCGTTCTCCCAAGGACAAGTTCATCGTTATGGACGAGAACTCCAAGGACACCGTGTGGTGGACTTCCGACGAGTACAAGAACGACAACCACCCCGCTTCTCAGGAAGCATGGGCTGCTGTGAAGGCCATCGCTCAGAAGGAGCTGTCCAACAAGCGCCTGTACGTGGTGGATGCATTCTGCGGTGCCAACAAGGATACTCGCATGGCCATCCGCTTTGTCATGGAAGTTGCATGGCAGGCACACTTTGTCACCAACATGTTCATCAAGCCCACCGCTGAGGAGCTGGAGAACTTTGAGCCCGATTTCGTTGTCTACAACGCATCCAAGGCCAAGGTTGAGAACTACAAGGAGCTGGGCCTGAACTCTGAGACTGCTGTTGTGTTCAACATCACCAGCAAGGAGCAGGTCATCGTGAACACCTGGTACGGCGGCGAGATGAAGAAGGGCATGTTCTCCATGATGAACTACTTCCTGCCGCTGAAGGGCATGGCTTCCATGCACTGCTCTGCCAACACCGACCTGAACGGCGAGAACACCGCCATCTTCTTCGGTCTGTCCGGCACCGGCAAGACCACCCTGTCCACCGATCCCAAGCGTCTGCTGATCGGCGATGACGAGCACGGCTGGGACGACAACGGCGTGTTCAACTTCGAGGGTGGCTGCTACGCAAAGGTCATCAATCTGGATAAGGACTCCGAGCCCGATATCTACAACGCCATCAAGCGCAACGCTCTGCTGGAGAACGTCACTCTGGATGCCGAGGGCCACATCGATTTCGCTGATAAGAGCGTTACCGAGAACACCCGTGTGTCCTACCCCATCAACCACATCAAGAACATCGTCCGCCCCATTTCTTCTGCACCCGCTGCAAAGAATGTCATCTTCCTGTCTGCTGACGCATTCGGCGTTCTGCCCCCGGTCTCCATCCTGAGCCCCGAGCAGACCCAGTACTACTTCCTGTCCGGCTTCACTGCAAAGCTGGCAGGCACCGAGCGCGGCATCACCGAGCCCACCCCCACCTTCTCTGCATGCTTCGGCCAGGCCTTCCTGGAGCTGCACCCCACCAAGTATGCTGAGGAGCTGGTCAAGAAGATGCAGAAGAGCGGCGCCAAGGCTTATCTGGTCAACACCGGCTGGAACGGCACCGGCAAGCGCATCTCCATCAAGGATACCCGCGGCATCATCGACGCCATCCTGAACGGCGACATCAACAATGTGCCCACCAAGAAGATCCCCTACTTCGACTTCGAAGTTCCCACCGTGCTGAACGGCGTGGACACCGGCATTCTGGATCCTCGCGACACCTATGCTGATGCTTCCCAGTGGGAAGAGAAGGCCAAGGATCTGGCAAGCCGCTTCATCAAGAACTTCAAGAAGTACGAGGGCAACGAGCACGGCAAGGCTCTGGTCTCTGCCGGCCCCCAGCTGTAAGCTGATCTCCGCCTGATACTGAAGCGATAAAAAAGGACGTGTTCCCGCAAGGGAGCACGTCCTTTTTGTTCTGCAGACTGGCAGGTAAACGCTCCGTCGGTTGTGTTTTCCACATTTCTGTGTTATCCTGTGGAAAAGGATGTGAGCAGAATGGATGCAAAAGAATTTGGTGCATTCCTTGCACAAGTGCGCCGGGAGCGGAACATGACGCAGGCCGAACTGGCTCAGCAGCTTCACGTTACGGATAAAGCCGTCAGCCGCTGGGAACGCGGCATCGGGCTGCCAGACATCAACACGCTGGAGCCGCTGGCCGATGTGCTGGGCCTGACCCTCGCTGACCTGATGCACTGTCATGACTCCCGTCAAAAAGATGCCACTCCTCCCGTTCCTCTGGAAGATTTTTTCACCATGCTGCGCCGCCAGCACACTGTAGACTGGCGTTCTGTGCGTACTGCTCTTCTTGCATTAAGCATTGCACTTGCCCTGTGGGGAATTTTTGCCTGTCCAGGCAGATTAGCTGTGCACTGGCGGACTCTCAGCGATGGTTCGCTTCAGGCCGACGGCTGGATGTCCTCCCTGGTCATTTTTCCATTGTTTGCCGGATTTGAATTTCTATCTCTTGAGCTCTGGAACAATTTTGAGCAAACCGGTTACTACCGGCGCTGGGGTGAGGTGAATCTTTTTATCATTCACGCCATGTCTTTCGGCACGCCGCTTACCCGTCTGATGCGGCTCGTGCTGGATCTTCTGTTCTTTTTCTGTTTTGGATTTCTGCTTCCATGCTGCGAAGCATGGCTGATTCTTTTGAATTAAATGCCGTTTTCCTCTCCGTCCCCACCCGTGAAAAAGCAAAAGAGCAAAGCCCGCCGGCTTTGCTCTTTTGCATAAGGATCAATCATTTTCCGCTGCTATGCCCAGAGCGCAGCGGAGGGCATTTTAAATCGTTTTTACTTGGCAGCGTCGAACTCTGCCTCGATCTCTGCCGAGGGTGCCGGGGTGACAAGGCTCACCACAACACAGACCACCAGAGACATCAGGAAAGCAGGCAGCAGCTCGTAGATGCCAAACACGCCGCCCAGCGGGCTGACGATGTACTTCCATACAAAGACCATCAGGCCGCCGGAGAGCATACCGGCCAGTGCGCCCTGCCAGTTGCAGCGCTTCCAGAACAGGGAGCACAGCACCACTGCGCCAAAGGAGCCGCCAAAGCCGGCCCATGCAAAGCTGACGATGCCGAACACGCTGGAGTTGGGGTCGCGGGCCAGTACCACGCCCACCACGCTGATGCAGATGATGGTCAGGCGGGCAGCGAACAGGCTCTGCTTCTCGGTCAGCTTCATGTGGCCAAACTCCTGCAGGATGTTCTGGGATACGCTGGAGGCCGCTGCCAGCATCTGACTGTCGGCGGTGGACATGGTAGCGGCAAGGATGCCGGCAAGGATCAGGCCTGCCAGAATGGCTGCCAGCACGCCGTGCTGAGCGATCAGGCTGGCCACCCGCACGATCAGGGTCTCGCTGGAAGAACCGCTCAGGAACTCCAGCGCGCCCGCCTTGGTCATGCCCAGACCCACCATGCCGATGACGATGGAAGCGGTCATGGCAATGACCACCCACACGCTTGCAATGCGGCGGCTGAGCACCAGCTTCTTTTCGTCCTCAATGGCCATGAAGCGCAGCAGGATGTGAGGCATGCCGAAGTAGCCCAGACCCCATGCCAGCGTGGACGCGATGTCCAGCAGACTGTAGGAGGTGGCGGTGTTGTCTGCCGCATTGTGGCTTGCAGCCATGGTCAGGTAGCCGGGCAGGCTGCGGGCGTTGTCCAAAACCACGTCCCAGCCGCCTGCCACATTGACGCCATACACCAGCACCGCGATCAGCGCCATGCTCATGACAACGGACTGGATCAGGTCGGTGGTAGACACCGCGCGGAAGCCGCCCATGATGGTGTAGCCCACAATGACCACAGCGGACAGGATCATGGCCGCCATGTAATCCACGCCAAACAGGCTGTTGAACAGCTTGCCGCAGGCGGCAAAGCCGGAAGCGGTGTACGGGATGAAGAACACGATGATAATGACCGCGCCCAGCGCGTTGAGCAGGTTGCGCTGGTCATGGAACCGCAGGGAAAGGAACTGCGGCACCGTGATGGCATCCAGATTGGCCGAGTAGCGGCGCAGGCGGCGGGCCACGATGAGCCAGTTGAGCCATGTGCCCACAGCAAGGCCGATGGCCGTCCAGCCCGGCGACGCGATGCCGGTGAGATATGCAAGGCCCGGCATACCCATCAGCAGCCAGCTGGACATATCGCTGGCTTCGGCGCTCATAGCCGTGACCAGCGGGCCCATCGTGCGGCCGCCGAGGTAGAAATCGCTGCTGTCCTCGTTGGATTTGCTGTAGACAAAGCCAACCAGCAGCATTCCCACCAGATAGATCACAATGGTGGCAATGATGCAGATATTGATCATTTGATTACCCCTCTCTTTCTTCCCCTCAACGGGAACACATCTTAAATATTACCACAAAAACCTGCATTCCTGCAAGCTTTTCGGGCAATTCAAGGGCACAAACTGCTGTTTTTCCGGGTTTTGAACAGAAAAAGCAGCATTTCTGGTGCAAAATCCATCAGAAACACTGCCGTCGTAAATTGATATCCGCAGCCCGGCGTAAAGCCGTATCCGTATTGAACCAAAAAAGCACCCCCTGCCATGGCCTTGTAAGGGTCAGCAGCGGGTGCTCTTTCTGGTTTATGTCCGTACAAAGAAATCCGGGAACCGTTCCAATATCTTCTGGAAATTCTCGCGGTACATGCCAAGGTGATGCTCAAACAGGGCTTCTACGTCCACGTCCAGCGGCAGGCCGTCCCGCAGGTAGCCAAAGATCTGCTCGTGCTCTTTCTGCACCGAGGCAATATTTCCCCGGCAAAGGGCCGAGTCCAGATACCGCACACGGTCCATATGGGAAGTAACGTTGTGCATAGCCTCCCAGATGCGGTCGTAGCCGGAATCGTGGTACAAAAGCCTGTGGAAGTCGTTATCCAGCGAGATGAAGAAGTCATCTGCTGCATCCTGATCCAGATAAAGGTCTTCGTTCTGCCGGTTCAGCAGTTCCTGAAATTCGTTCAGCTGTTCCCTTGTCAGCTTTCCGGCCAGCCCGCGCAGCAGCGCCGGTTCCAGAATGCGGCGCATGGCAAAGCCTTCGTTCAGGTATGGAACGCTGATCTTGGACACAATGCTGCCGCGCTGCGGCAGAACATCCACAAGCCACTCGCTTTTCAGCATCATCAGCGCTTCGTGTACCGGTGTGCGGCTCATGGCCAGCTGTTCGCACAGTTCGGCCTCGCTCAGCTGACAGCCCGGCTGCAGCTGCAAGGTCATAATATTTTTGCGCAGCATACGGTAGGCGTAAGCCCGATTATTTTCGTCCATTCTGCGCACGTCCAGCAGCAGCGGCAATGCGCTGGCCTTTTCTTCTCTCATAGCAGTTCCCTTTTTTGCTTGCCGTAATTTTACCGCAGGGCGCACCGCCCCGCAGACATCTGAAATCATTCTTATTATAAAGCATCCCGCGGCACATGTCAAAAAGAAAAAGCACCAAGCATTGCTGCTTCGTGCTTTTTGTGGTGCACCTCGCGCACTCCTATCCGGACGGTGCGCCGCTGGTGGCCATCACCGGCCAAGTGGGCACCGACCGGCTGCACATCCCGGTGGTGAATACCATGATGGCAAAGGGCATCATCCCCATGGATGACAAGTACAGCCTGTGGACCATCGGCATCCCCCAGAAGGACTATGTGAACCAGCTGTTCGACCGGGCCGACCCATATTCTGTACTTTTTTATTTGTTCTTTGTCGTTTTTATTTTTGAATAAGTATTACTTCTGCCACTATTCTGCAATAAACTTTCCAAAATCAAGTCCAGGACACTATACTGTCACGCCCAGTTCATCCGGCCGTAGCGGGTGGTCAGCTGGCAGATCTCCTTTTGGAGCTTCTTTGTCAGCTGGGTCTTTTTCAGCCGCCAGCGCCAGTTCTGGCCCACGGTGGAGGGTTTGTTGATGCGGGCAGAGTTGTCCAGCCCCAGCCAGTCCTGCATGGGAACGATGCAGGTCGCCGCTGCGCTGCGCAGGATCAGTGCGATCATGCTTTTATAGAGCTGCTCTTCCGGGGTGGCGTAGTCGTACAGATAGTCCCGCACCATGGCGCGCTCGGCATCGGTGACAGTCTGATACCACGATACCAGCGTCTCGTTGTCGTGGGTGCCGGTATAGGCCACGCTGTTCACCGGGTAGTTGTGGGGCAGATAGTCGCTGGCACTGCCGGTGTCGCGGGAGTCAAAGGCAAATTCCAGCACCTTCATGCCGGGGAAGCCGCTGTCCCGCACCAGCTGACGGACCGTCTCGCTCATATAACCAAGATCCTCTGCAATGATCTCCCGCTTGCCCAATGCCTGCTCCACGGCGCGGAACAGCTCGATCAACCACATCGAAAACCCGAATCTTCTGGCAACCAAGATCATCGTGCCGCATAAGCTCATCCAACGAGAGAGCTGCTGCCCGCCGCCGGAGATCTGATGTGCAAAAAACGAGGCCGTTCCCTCTCTTTTCCAGAGAGGCAGAACGGCCTCGTTTTGCTTATTTTTTCCGGTACTCCCGGGGCGTCATGCCGAAGTGCGCCTTGAACGCCCGGTTAAAATAGGAGAGGTTCTCAAACCCGCACCGGGAAGCGATGGTCAGAACAGTCTCATCCGTGGCCTGCAGCGCTTCGGCGGCGGCGTTGAGCCGGTACTCGTTCAGAAAGGCCACAAAGCTCTGCCCGGTCATCTGCCGGAACCACCGCATGAAGTGGCTGGCACTGAAGGAGCAGACCCCGGCGGCATCGGCGACCCGGAGTTCCTCGGTATAATGGGCCGAGAGCCATTGCAGGAGCGTTTTCAGCCGCTGGGTGTCGGCTGTCTCGGCGGCAAGCCGCTGCCGGCCCTGTGCAAGGAGCAGGGCAAGAAACCGCAGCAATGCCCCCTTGACCTGCAGCTCGTAGCCAGGGAGCTTGGCGCGGTTGGCATCTTCCACCTCCCGCAGGCAGGCGGCGGCCTGCAGATAGCACAGGTCGTTCGGGGTCAGCCGCGCAGGCAGCGACAAGCGCCCGCTTTGCAGCGGAAGCAGATATTTCTCGGCACAAAGGTCCTCTGCGCCGCCCAGAAGCTCCAGCTCAAAAATGATATTTTCGTATTCCATGCACTGCCCTTCGGCCTGCCGCAGGGCATGGAGGGTGCCGGGCGTAAAAATAAAGATGTCCCCCATGCGGGCCGGGCAGCTCTCAGCGCCCACCTGCACCAGTCCTGTGCCCCGCTTGACAAAGACCAGCTCCATGCTCTCCTGCCAGTGGAGCGCCACCTGCGGAAAGTCCCCCGGAATGGTGCAGGGATACAGATTGAAGGGAAACCGCACGGCACCATGCTGCTTGGTCTCCTGCAAAGATGCCTGATTTTGCATCGTTTCACCTCCCGATGATAGGATTGTACCACAGTCTGCGCTTTTTAGGCAAGATTTTGATTGTTTTATGTGGTATATCTGGAAGTACAGATGTCAAACCTGTTTTCCGCAAGGTGTATTTGAAAACAAAGAAAATGACGAATATTTCGCAAGCACAAGCGAGATCCAAGGCTGTTTCACGCAAGATCCGGCTGTGCTTGTAGAAATAGACTAAATTTTCGACTTTTCAGATACACCCTAACAAAGGAGGATGCATTTATGAGCTTTACCGAAACGTTACAGGGTCTCACGGGCAAGCCGCTGGCAGACTGCACGAATCAGGAGCTGTATCTCGCGCTGCTGGAACTCGTCCGGCAGAAGAGCGCCGACCGTGTGCAGCCGGTCACCGGTCGCAAGCTGTACTATATCAGCGCCGAATTTCTCATCGGCAAGCTGCTGTCCAACAACCTCATCAATCTGGGACTGTACGATGAAGCCCGCGATGCACTGGCTGCCGTCGGCAAGAGCCTTTCCGATATCGAAGAGGTGGAGCCGGAACCTTCTCTGGGCAACGGCGGTCTGGGCCGTCTGGCTGCCTGCTTCCTCGACTCTCTGGCAACGCTGAACCTGCCCGGCGACGGCGTGGGCCTGCGGTATCACTTCGGCCTGTTCCACCAGTCCTTTGAGGACGGCGTGCAGAACGAAAAGCCCGACCCGTGGCTCACCGCCCACAGCTGGGCAGAAAAGACCGACATCACCTACCCGGTGGAGCTGGCGGGCAAGGAATACACTGCCCGGCTGTACAAGCTGGCCGTTACCGGCTACGAGGGCCGCACCAACACCCTGAACCTGTTTGACCTTGACACCATCGATGAGAGCATCGTCCACGACGGCATTGCCTTCGATAAAACTGCCATCGACAAGAACCTGACCCTCTTCCTCTACCCGGACGATTCCGATGAGGCAGGCCGCCGCCTGCGGGTGTACCAGCAGTACCTGATGGTCTCTGCCGGTGCCCAGCTCATTCTGGCTGAGTGTGCCGCCCGGGGCTGCGATTACCATGATCTGGCCGACTACGCCGCCATCCAGATCAACGACACCCACCCCAGCATGGTCATCCCGGAGCTGATCCGGCTGCTGGGCGAAAAGGGCATCGAATTTGAGGAAGCCGTAAAGATCGTCACAAAGACCTGCGCCTACACCAACCACACCATTCTGGCCGAAGCACTGGAAAAGTGGCCCCGCGCCTATCTGGATACCGTGGTGCCCCAGCTGATGCCCATTATCGAAAAGCTGGACGCACTGGCCCGCACCCGCACCAAGGACGAGAGCCTTGCCATCATCGACAAGGACGACCGGGTGCACATGGCCCACATGGACATCCACTTCACCCACTCCACCAACGGCGTGGCAGCGCTGCACACCGAGATTTTGAAAAATTCCGAGCTGCACGGCTTCTACGAGCTGTACCCGGAAAAGTTCAACAATAAGACCAACGGCATCACCTTCCGCCGCTGGCTGCTGGAATGCGACCCCCGCCTGACCGCCGCGCTGGAACAGCACATCGGCTCCGGCTTCCGTAAGGACGCTACCGAGCTGGAAAAGCTGCTGGCTTTTGCTGACGACGAAGCTGTGCTGGAGCAGCTGACTGCTGTGAAAAAGGCCAACAAGGAAGCACTGGCAGACTGGCTGCTGCGCACCCAGAAGGTGAGCGTGAACACCGATGCTGTGTTCGATATCCAGTCCAAGCGCCTGCACGAGTACAAGCGCCAGCAGCTGAACCTGCTGTACCTCATCCATCAGTACTACGAGATCAAGGCCGGGCACCTGCCCGCTGCTCCGCTGGTGAGCATCTTCGGTGCCAAGGCGGCACCTGCCTACACCATTGCAAAGGACATCATCCATGCGCTGCTGACTCTGTCCAAGGTTATTGCCGCAGACCCGGAAGTGTCCAAGTGGCTGCAGGTGGTGTTCGTGGAGAACTACAACGTTACCGCCGCCGAAAAGCTGATCCCCGCCTGCGACCTGTCCGAGCAGATCAGCCTTGCCTCCAAGGAAGCTTCCGGCACCGGCAACATGAAGTTCATGCTGAACGGCGCGCTGACGCTGGGCACCATGGACGGTGCCAATGTGGAGATCAGCCAGCAGGTGGGCGAGGAGAACATCTATATCTTCGGCCAGACCTCCGATCAGGTCATCCACCGCTACGCCGTGGGCGACTACGACCCCGCCCAGTGGGTGGAGGGCGATGCCAACATCCGCCGCGCCATCAACTTCCTCACCGGCCCGGAGATGCTGGCCGCCGGTCACGCCGAAAACCTGACCCGCCTGCACAACGAGCTGATCCATAAAGACTGGTTCCAGACCCTGCCGGACTTCAACGCCTACGTTGTGCGCAAGGGGCAGGCCCTCAGCGATTACGCCTGCGACCCGAAGGGCTGGCGGCGCAAGTGTCTGGTGAACATTGCCAAAGCGGGCATGTTCTCCTCCGACCGCACCATTGCCGAGTACGACCGCGACATCTGGCATCTGGGCAAATAGTTTATTATCGCAATTTTATTGATCTTCTGCCGCAGGACGAGATCTATCTAACCATGGGCACCGCCTACGATTTGCGGCATCAAAGAAGATTTCCAAAATCTACTGTACGCAAAATTTCTATCGGCACAAACTCTATGCTGCCAGAATTTCTGCGCGACCCGCCTGGATGAGGTGGTTGCCGCCATCCGGAAGCACCCCTATTTGGAGCTGCTCTATGAGCCGGGCGCAGATGAACACAAATAAAAGACGGGGTGCTGCACAAATGCACAGCACCCCGTCTTTTACTTATTCTGCTTTCCCTTCCAGTCTGCTTTTATACCCTTCGCCCCATGCCCACATGGCATCCAGAACCGGCTTCAGGCTATACCCCAGTTCCGTCAGCGTATATTCCACCCGGGGCGGCACTTCAGCGTAGACCTTCCGGGTCAGCAGCCCGCTTTCCTCCATCTGCCGCAGCTGAGCGGTCAGAACCTTCTGAGTTACATGACCGATGGACTTTTTCAGCTCTCCAAAACGCTTTGTGCCCGGCATCAGATCCCGAATGGCAGGACGCACACCCGGAGTTCACCCGCATTGTGTTTCACGGTCTGCGCCATTCCAGTGCCACCTATCAACTGATGATCTCCGGCGGCGATGTGAAGGCCGTTCAGGGCACCACAGGACACGCTACGGCGGATATGCTGGTGAACACCTACGCCCATATCCAGCAGTCCTCTCGTGTAGAACTGGGCAAGAAGTTTGAGGAAGGGTTCTATGCCAAACAGGAAAGCCCCAGCCCGCAGGCTGTGCCCGCCGCAGACGAACCGACCATTTCTATGACCGCTCTGCTGGAGCTTCTGAAGAATGCAGACCCCGAAGTAAAGGCGCAGCTCCGTCTGGCTCTGCTGACCTAATGCAAAATTTACCACGCATTTCAAAGTAATTCCAGCCCATGCAGAGGATTCCTATGAAAACTCCAACCGTGCAAAAACCGTGCATTGACCGTGCAAGCCCCGATTTTTTCGGGGGTACATAACAAAAAAGAACGCCAAATCTTACGATTTTACGTTCAATATCTGGTGCACCTCGCGCACTCATATCCGAACTTTCTTCCGCTTTGGACGCTTCCCCGAAAGTGACCGTTTCCGTACCTTCTTTATAATTAAAGGTAATGAGAACCTTATCATCATAGAGATAGATGGCATTGATGAAGGTGTCCACCAGTGCCTGCCGCTGCTCTGGCTGGGTCATATCCAGCTTGCGGAAGCGGAGCAGCCAGAACCGGACGAACTCTTCTTTCATCTTCGGCTTGGCCAGCCGTTCCTCTGCAATGCGGGCTTGCAGTTCTTTTCGCTGATCTTCCAGAGCTTCCAGCCGTTCCTTGGTAGAGCTGGTCAGAATGCCCATCTGGATGGCATTCAGCATATTGGTGATGCCGACTTCCGTTTCTTTCAACTGCTTTTCATAGATGGGCAAATCCGTGCTTTCCTGATTTTGTAATTCCATGACTTTGGCAATGATGGCATTCATGGAAGCATCGTCTTCCACCAGTTTCATGGTCTCGTTGACAACCAGATCTTCCAGCCACTGTTTCCGCACGGCCTTTTTATCGCAGGTCTTTTTCTTCTTGGCAGCAGCACACTTATAGTAGGTATACATTTTCCCGGTGTGGCTGACACCGCTTTCGCCAAACATCAGCGCTCCGCACTTACCGCAGTACAGCTTGGTGGTAAGCAGATAGCTTTCCTCTGCCTTATGACGGGCAGGGGCCTTTTTATTTTTCGCCAGCTTTTCCTGCACCTTGTTGAACAGCTCTTCCGATACCAATGCCGGGATTGCATTGGGCTGTACCACATCCCGCAAACGCAATTCGCCGATGTACCGGCGATTGCTCAGCATCCGCTGAATCGTGTTATAGGACATCTCCCCGCCCATCGAATTCTTGATGTTGTGCGCCTTTAACCAATCCCGCAGGTCAGTCATGGTCGCACCGTCCGCATACTTCTGGAACGTCTGCTCCACATACGGAGCCAGCAGCGGGTCTGGCTGGTAATGCCGGGTCTCATCGATCATGTATCCGAACGGAATCGTGCCACCATTATAAATACCCTTGAGAGCATTCTCGGTCATGCCGCGCACGACCTTTTCGGACAGGTCAGCCGAGTAGTATTCGGCGTAGCCTTCCAGCACCGATTCCAGAATGATGCCCTCCGGACCAGCCGAAATGACTTCCGTTGCCGACACCAGTTTCACGCCGTTCCGCTTCAGTTGGGTCTTGTACCGGGCACTGTCATAGCGGTTTCGGGCAAAGCGGTCGAGCTTCCAGACAATGATGACGTCAAAGATGCCACGCTCACTGTCCTTGATCATCTGCTGGAACTGCGGGCGGTTATCGGTCTTGGCGGAGATGGCACGGTCAATGTAATGCTTCACCACCGTGAAGCCGTTCTTTTCCGCATAGGCGGTGCATTCCCGGATCTGACCTTCAATGGATTCTTCGCGCTGACTGTCAGTAGAATAGCGGGCATAGATCACGGCGGTCATGGCAGGCATCTCCCATTTACACATATGTTTCGTATAATGGATATACCACATTTTGTAGAAGATTGCAAGTAAAATTTTTTCTATCTCAAAAACATCCTGCAACTGACCCTCTAAAGAAATCCGAAGAATCGCATTCACCCGTTGAATTGAGGTTCCTCTACGATTAGAACGATCCTGTTTTTATTTTTTCACAGCAAAGAAAGGATTATTGTTATGTCGTCGAGAGAAGTTCCGGTGGCACTGGTTACAGGGCATCGTCCGAACAGCGGATGGATTGCGGCTCGTTCGATATGTGCTTGGAGAATTGAAAATCGAGCCAATCTCCGTGGAGGGCAGCTGTATTTGTTTTATCGACACCGACCTGAACGAAGAAAAAGTCCTGACACAGTTTTTATCCATTTGAATCCAAAGTAGGCCGTAAGAAGTCCTACTCTCTCCACTTTATTTCCATAAATCTTTCAAAACCCTCTTGACGATTTCCACATACAGTGGTATTTTTCTTGTAAATCCCACTGCTCTTGTGGATTGGTTACAAGCCATCCACAAGATGTGGTCGTGTTCATTTTGAACACTGCCTCGCCGTGGATTATCCCTGAAAGATTAACCGCCCCGCAACACACCTGATTCATTTTGCCGCCGATTCACCCGACAAAATCATCGCTGCGCTGCGTGGGCGG
>ERZ836829.406-NODE-406-length-55205-cov-8.339021_pt1 | contig 55205 bp, 65 predicted proteins | sample MGYA00519574_ERZ836829 | MGnify/ENA primary metagenome ERZ836829 (study PRJEB31850, sample SAMEA3708808) | human gut metagenome | biome: human gut; feature: human-associated habitat; material: faeces | place: China | collected 2014 ...
GTCCCGGGGCCTGGTATAATACCCCTCGGCCAGTTGGCGCAGATCCCGCATCTCCCTCAGCATCTGCCGGAGCAGCTTGGCCTCCCCCTCCAGCGCCCGCCGCCGGCCGTCTTCGGCGGTCTTCAGCTCCGCCTTGACCTCCTCCAACCCCATCCGCAGCCGTACCGCCGCGTCCATATAGCTGTCCGCCAGCTCTGCCAATCTGGCCACACTCTATCACCCCCTTACGCAGAAAAACAAATCTGTCCGTCATAGGCGTCCTCGCACGTCAGCAGGATATTTCCGGACGCCTCATCATAGGTTACGGAGGTGCACAGCACCGCCCAAGTCCCACCCTTGAGCTGTCCGCTTACCTTATGCCGCAGCGTATACGCAAAGCGGCCGGTCTGACGGCCGTGTTTGGTGCGGGGAATGGTCAGTGTCTTGCTCCCATCTCCTGTCCACTCTGCCGCTGTAAAATCCACCGCCGACGACCGCTGGGCTCCCAGACTGGCGTTGAAGATGGCCATCAGGCTCGGATTACCCTCCACCATCCGGCGCTGCTCCTCGTCCATCGGGAAGCCCAGGGTATACAGCCACAGCACATAGGGCAGGCTGTCGGAGTCCGGCGGGTAGTAGGCCGGCTGGCCCATGTAGGACAGGAACGTCCGGGTGTCGGTCAGGACTACCTTGTGCCCGCCGGAGATTGCCTCCAGGTGGGCAGCGGCCAGCTGAAGGTCGCAGACATCCTCTGTATCCTGCAGGTCACCGGTAATGGCCAGGAGCTGGAAGGCCCGGACGTCCGCGCCCTTGTTCATCCGGCATACAATCTTGCAGTCCTGCGAGACGGCAACCGTCTCTGTACCGTCGAAAATGGCGGCACGGCCCCGGATATACACCGCGCCGGCGGCCACCTGCAGCGTGGTGCCCTCGCCGCCCTGGACGCTTACCTTGCAGGCATCGGCATCCCGGCCGGCCATGATCCCCTTCTCCGAAAAAAAGGGGCGGAAAAAGGCCGCATGGTCGTCTGCATCATATTCCCGGTCATACCCGGTCGGATGGCTGCTCAGATCCTCCGTGGGTTCAGCATTGAAAAAATAGCTTTTCGTTTGACTCACCTCTGCTCTCGTATTTGCCGGCGCAGCCTGCCGAATACCGTCAGCGGAGCAGTCCCAAAGGTGGCGGTCCGCTGGATGCCGGCGCTGCTCCACACGGTCTGCATCTCCGTCAGTCTGGTGTGCATCTCCACACCCCAGTCCTGGCTGCAGCAGGTCACCAGATCGCCCAGCCGGTAGTCCCGGCCGTAGACATACCGGTCATCCCTCAACTCACAAGTGAAGGACTCCGCGGCCTTGTACTGCTCCGCCGCGATCATGGCCTGGCGTTTCAGCTCGTCGTACTCCGTGCCGGCCTCTGGCGTATCCACAGAGACAGACAGGTGCGTCTCCCGGCGCCGGATGCCCACCGCCTCCTGCTCGCCGTCCCGGATGTAGGATACGGTAAGCGTCTCATCCGCAAACTCCGAGCCGGACATGGTCGTATAGAATACATTGCGGGCGTCGCTGCCGGAGCAGGAATAGGTCTGTGCCTGGGCTGTTCTGCGCCGGATGTCAAAGATCACCCGGGTGCGGTCGCTCTGCTGCGCAGTGTGATCCTCTCCCGGCACCACGTCAAAGACCAGGGCATGGCGCCTCAGATCCGGCAGGATGTCGTACCCCAGCTCCGCAGCTTCCCCCAGGGCCGCCAGCACATCGGACACCACCTCATGCCGGCTCATGTATTTGTCCTCCGCCAGCCCCCGCCCCTGATCCGACGCCACCTCCAGCCCAAACACCTTCCGGGCGGCCAGCACCGGGGCGGCCATATTCGCGGTCACGAAGTGCTTCATGATTGTCTCCGTGCTGCCTGTCACCGCGTCATAGCCCTGAGCCCCGGTCACCTCCGTGCTCTCCGGCGGGATCGTGATGCGGTCCAGGGTAAGCCCCTTGAGCTGGCGGCCGGAAACCGTGCGCACATAGCCGCTGGAGCTGGCCTCCAGGGTAAAGCCGTCAATGATCCCCCAAAAGGTGCCGTCTACCAGAAGCAGCCGCCCGCCGGTGAGCCGGTCCTCATGGCGGGCCCCCAGCGGCACGGACAGGGTGAAGCTGCCCGGCGACCAATGCCGCTCGATCAGCGTTACGTCGGTGGCCGCCAGAACCAACCCCAGCGGCCGGAAGGTGGGGGCCTCTACAGTGGGCGGGTCATAAATGCGTATCTCAGGCATGCTCACACCCCCAGGCTGGGAATCCGGTACCGCAGGTACGCCACCGGCGTATCCTCCGGCTGGTCGTTAGTGATGGCCACCTGGTTCCGGCCCGGCCGAAGGGCCCAGGGCACGCTGTCCAGGCTCATCCAGTGGGAGACATCCTCCTGCATCTGGTAGTCTCCAGAGCCGTCACGCTGGTACAGGAAGGCCGATACGTCCTTCAGATCCACCACCAGCTTCTGGTTTTCTGCGATGCTGTGCTCGATCGTGACCTCCTCCCCGGTGGTGCGGTTGGCCAGGCACACCTCCTGTCCCGTGGTATAGACCTCGATGGATGGATAGATATTTTCTTCGGCTGGGTTGTCCACCATGCCGAACCGGGTATACGCCCCCATGGGGAAACGGTATGGAGCCCATGGGAAGTGCCAGAACCGCTGTATGACGCCCATGGCCAGGATGTACTCCTTCGCGCTCTCCCAATAGGGGGAATCCGCGGTAAAGCTGATGTCGATGGTGGAGAAGGTGCCCACCGGCGTGCCGATGGTGGGGGTGGCCAGTGGGCGGCACCGCACCTGGACCGCTTCGTCTTCTTTGTAGTACGTCAGCGTCCCCCAGCGGTTGGGCGCAAATGCTTGGGCCAGCCAGGCCCGCTGCGTGTCATAGGCGGCCCGGGCGGAGAGCGTCCTGCTTCCGTACACCAGCATGGAGCCCACCAGGTTGATGGTGCGTGCATCCAAAGCGGTATGGTAGGTAGTCACGCCGTCCTGCCTGGGAGCCTTGGAGGTCTCCGCCGTGGCAGACAGATCCGAGGTCAGCTCCCGGAAATAGTAGGGCCCGGGCCGCTCATAGGGGCCGCCGCCCTCAAAGGTGCAGGTGCGGCCGTTATCCGATATCCATGCAACCGATCTCATAGCTCCCTCCTTCAGCGGTCCAGCTCGTCCAGCACCTTGCGCACCGTCCGGGTCACCTGGCCCTCGGTCATGCCGCCGCCGGCATTGTAGGTAATGCTGGCGCTGTTGCTGCGTGTCACCTGGTTGACCACCTTGGTCACCGTCCGGGCGGCCGTTTCCACAGCGCCGGCCAGCATGGAGGCGGCCCTGGCCGCAGCGTTGGAGGAGCTTCCGGCGCTCTTTTGGGAGGATTTGCCGCTGCCGTAGGGGACATACCCCTCCACGTCCTTGTACTTCTGGTTGGCCTCCCACATGTCCTTGGCGATGTTGTACTCCACGTTCTCCTTCTTGGCGATGTCCAGGATCTCCGGGTCCAGCTCCTCCTTCTCCTTCTCTGCCTTGTCCTTGGCCGACTCTGCCCTGTCCTTGGCAGACTCGTAGTCACGACCGGCCTGGGAGATGGCCGCCTCGTAATACTTCACCAGGTATTCCAGTTCCCTTTTGTACTCCTCCTCCAGGCGCTTAATTTCGGCCTCGTAGTCCTCTTTGGCCTCCTTCTTGGCCTGGTCAGCGGCCTCCTCCGCCGCGTCGATCTCGGCCTCAATCTTCTCCTTTTCTTCCTCCTTCTCCCGGTAGAACTGGGTATCCTCCTTGTCCTGGATGGCTTTATCCAGGGCCTCCTGCAGCCGGGCAACCTCCTTCTCCCACTCCCGGCGCTCTTCTTCGTTTCGAGCAAAATCCCTTTGTGCTTCCGCAGCCTCCAGCCGCTTACGGGCCTCCGCGATGGCGTCGTCCTGCTCCTCATCCTCCCGGAGCTCCCGCCGGGCCTGGATCTCCTCGTTGATCCCGTCGATGATTGCATTCAGGCGTTCCTTCTCGGCCTTCAGCTCGGCTTCAATCTGGTCCTTACGGGCCTCATAGGCATCCTTGGCCGCATCCTTTTCCGCGTCATAACGGTCCTTTAGGGCCGCTTTCTCCTCCTCCAGGGACTCCTTCAGGGCGGATACCTGCGCCTCATAGGCGGCTTTCAGCGATTCGAGCTGGGCGTCATAGGCTTGCTGCGCCGCGTCCAGCTCCTCCTGCCGGCACTGCTCCAGATAATTGTGGAGCTGGACGTTGGCCTGCCGCCAGGCGTCCGAGTTCTCCTCCAGGTACTGGTCCCGCAGGCGGGCCAGCTCCTCGTAATACTGCTGCTCAGAGATAATGTCCATATCCAGAAAATACTGCAGGTCAGCCAGTTCAGCCTCATACGCCTCCTGGTTGGCCGCCGCCGCTTTTTCTCTGGACTCCGTCTGGATCTTCTCCCGCTCCTCCGCATATCCCCACCAGAGGGTTTGCAGCTCCTGGATTTCATCGGAGTTTTCCTCGTAGCCCTGGGCCCGGAATTCCTCGGCCAGCTCGTGGACCCGGTCCATCATCGTCTGGTACAGGTCAACAATCGCCTGGGTCTTGGCCTCATCCTTCGACCACAGGAAGATCTGATGATCTACATCGTCCAGCCACTCCTGCAGCTCCTCCATGGCGGACGTGCCCTCGTCCTTCGCCGCCTCCGTCTTTTTGGAGGAGGTGCTTCCGGAGGTTCGCCGGCTCCCCCCGGCGCTCTCGCGGAACATACTGGCTGTGATGCGGTCATAGTCCTCTAGGGATTTTCCGGCGTCCGCCAGCGCCTGGGCCGCCTCCCGGTACTCGTTGGCCTTAGCATAGTAGCTGACGCCCTCGGCCAGGTTGTCCGCGTTGGCCCCCATGGATTGGTACAGCTCCGCCAATGCGGTAAGCTGGTCCTTTGTGGCCAGGGTGGTGGCGTTGATGGCGTTAATTTTGTCCGCCTCCGCCGTCACAATGGCGTCGGCGGCACTCTGCGCCTCATTCAGCGCCAGGGCATACTCGGCCCGCTGGGTGGAGATGTAATCCTGGAGGGCTCCGCCGGCCAGCAGGTACCCGTTGGACGCCTCCACCAGATATCCGGAGAGCTGTGGATACTCCTCCAGCAGCTTGACCACGGTATCCAGCTCCAGGTAGCCGGTTTCATTCTGCTGCTCCTGCGCCTCGGCCAGCAGCTCATAGGCCCCCTGGGTCTGGCCAAGCACGCCGGTCAGGGCCGCCAGACGGTCCGCCGCCGTATCGGCGGCCGTCCCGGTATTCTCCAGGGCCTGGGTCGTCTGCGCCGCTGTCGCATTGTACTTGCCGTATTCCTGCTCCAGCCGGGCAATCTCCGCCGCATTCTGCTCCTGGGCGGCCGTCAGACGGTCATACTGGCCCTGGGCGGCAATCAGCGCGCCCTGAGCTGCCGTGAAAGACGTTTCCTCCCGCGAGTTGCGCGTCTCTACACCGTCAAACTCCGCATAGCGTTCTCTGGCCTCCTGCAGTGCCTCCTCTGCGGCCTCCAGCTCATTGGCAATACTGATCTGCTCCTGGTAGGCTTCGCTCAGCCGCCCCACCGCGGCCTCCTGCTCCTGCCGGGCATACTCCGCCTCCGCCAGGCTGCGGATGGCCTCGGCTGTCAGGTTCAGGCTGTCGGTCTGTGCGTCGTAGGCCAGGGAGAGGGAGGGCACCGCCTCGTTGAGCTGTTCCACCAGCTCCAGCATGGCCGCCTTCTCGGCGGAGGTCTTGTGCTCCTCCTCGGCCAGCCGGGCCAGGGCGTCCACCATGGAGAGGGTGCTGGCCTGGCTCTCCTGCAGCTCTGCCCGTGTATCCTCATAAGCCTGCCGGGCCTCATTGATGCTGGAGGCCAATGTATCGGTGCTCTCCGCCGTCAGTGCAGCGGAGACGGCAAAGGAGCCCAGGACGGCCAACAGCGTCCCAATCGCGGTTACCAGCAGTCCTACGGGGTTCGCGGCCATGGCGGCGTTGAGGCCCGTCTGTGCGGCAGTAGCGGCGGTTGTGGCCGCCGTGTTGGCGGCCATGACGGTACGCAGCGTCTGATATACCGTGATACCTGCCTTCACCGCTGTTGTGATGCCACCCGTCACCTTCAGCATGGGGCCCAGGGCGGCCAGGAAGAGCCCGGTCTGCACCACGGCCTTCTGCGTTCCCTCGTCCAGATCTCCGAAGGTCTGGATCAGCTCATTGAGCTTTCCGATGATAGGGGTGATTACAGGGAGCAGTTCATCGCCTGCCGTGGCGGCCGCTTCCTTCAGACTCTCACGGAAGATCCGGAGCTGGTTGGCCGTGCTGTCTGAGGTGCGGGCGAAGTCCCCCTGGGCGTTCTGGGTGTTGGCCAGCACGTACTGGTAGCGCACCGCCACCTGCTGGGCCTGGTCCATGGCGGTATAGGCGGTGGTATAGCCTTCCGCCAGAGCATACGCCTCCAGGTTGGCCTGGGTCATGACTACGCCCAGCTCTTTCAGGCTTTCCGTTTCGCCGGTGAAAATGGACTTGAGAGCGGTGGATGCCTGGTCAATGCCGATATTTTTGAAAGAGGCCAGATCGGCGGCCAGGTTGACCAGGGCCATGGACATCTGGGCCGCCGCGTCCTGGCTGTAGCCCATGGAGGTGGCCATATCGCCAAACAGGGCCGCCATGTCCAGGGCCGTCCCCTGGGCAAGGCCGATGGAGTTCAGCGTGGTGGAGGACCACTCCTTGACGGAGTCTGCCGCCCCGCCGAACGCCACCTCTACCTTGTTGATGGCCTCCTGCATATCACTGGAGTATTTCACCGCTGCCGTACCGGCTGCTGCCAGGGGAACGGTGAGGCCGGCTGTCAGGGCATTCCCAGCGGAGTTCAGCCGCTTGGATGTGGCCTCAAAGCTGCGGTTCAGGTTGTCCAGGCGGATTTTTTCAATGCTCTGGAGCTGCTTGTGGGCCTGCTCCGCTGCGGCCTCCGTCTCCACAAGCTGCTTCTCCAGCCGCTGGTACTCGGCAGACGTTTTTTCTGTCCCCAGCTCCTCCAGGGCGGCCAACTTCTGGCGGAGCAGTTCCGCCTTAGCCTCAGTCTGGGTAATGGCCTGCTGAGCCAGTTCCTGGGCCTGGTCAAACTGCTTGGCGTCCCAGTTCCGTTCCAGCTTACTCCGCACGGAGTCCAGCTTGGCGCCTGTGGTGTCCAGAGCCGCATCCGCATCCTCCAGCTGGCTGGTGAGCTGGTCCACCTTCGCCTGCTCCGCGGATTTACTGACCTCCTCCAGTTGAGCCTTGGCCCGTTGTGCCGACACCTCCACATAGCTCAGTTCCCGGCGCAGGGCCTCATACTGCTCTTTCTGAGTGGCGCTGAAGGAGGCAGGGTCACCCATGGCAGCCAGAGCCTTCCGCAAAAGCTCTACCTTCGCCTCGGTTTCACTTAGGGCTTTTTGGGCCAGCGCCTGGGCGCGCTGAAACTTGGTGGCGTCCCACTCCAGCTTTAAGCTGTTTTTGAGCGTATCCAGCTCGGATTGGGTCGTGCGGATGGAGCGGTTGGCCGAGTCCAGCGCCGTCTTCAGCTTTGTGGCATTGCCGCCAATCTGGATCTCGATGCCACGTGTGTACCGCGAGCTGATTGCCATATCCTACTCCCTCCTCACAGCCGCGCCAGCAGCTCATCCATGATCTGGTCTATTTCCTCGTTCAGCGCCGTGCGGATATGCTGTCTGGCTTCCATCCGCACACTGCCGTCCCTGTTGTGGGTGCCATACTCCAACATAAAGGTCAGATCCGGCCGCAGCGCATTGTAAATGATTTTGACTTTTTCGTGGTTGACGGTGGCCGTCCGCACCCTCCATCCCCTGGCGTATTCCCCGGTATCCTTCGGGCTGCGCTCAGTCAGCTTACCCTTGAGCTCCAAGGCGCGGGCAGACAGGACTTCGTCCAGAGTCTGCTCCGCGTTCATAGCCTCCTTTTCGCACAAGTCGGTCAGGTATAGCTCAAAGTCATCAATTGAGATTGTCTCCATATGCCCCTCCTTATCCGGCCATGCAAAGAGAGAGCCGCCACGCTGTACTTCATCCGTCTGCGCCTCCCCTGGGAGCGGCTTTTTTCTTGGGGCGCGGGTACAGGTTGGACATCTCCTTATCCGTCAGCGGCCGGTAGTGCTTGCGCTCTGTATCCTGGAGCATGTTGAGCCGGCGCAGCACCCCTATCACATGCAGTATGGGGAGCTCATGGAGCAGGGACAAATCCATACCTACCAGGGTCAGGGCCGCCAGAAGGCGGTACTCGTCAAACGGTTCTTCGGAGCTCTCCTCGTCCGGCGGCCCATCCAGCTCTATGTCCGGTTCCAACAGTGCGTCCCGTGCTTTGAGACCCTTTACCAGGAAAGCCCCGTCCCGCCGGGCCTGTCGGGCCAAGACAAGAAGCTCCGGCCGGTCCGCCGCCGGAATCATCAGGTGGCACATCCGCAGCAGCTTCCCCTCCAGCTTCTTGGGCGGTATCCCCCGGTTCAGGGTTTCCAATATACTTTCGCCATAAATGGCCCGGTACCGGATGGCGGAGATGGCGGCGGGGTCCAGCCGGTACCAGACCCCGCCCAGCTCCATCTCATACACGGTTAAGGCCCAGGCGCTGCCGCTACCTTGGGCACCGGCACCGTATCCCCAAAGGCCGCATAGCCCGTATCGTCTGGCCGGCAGGTATACAGATACGCCGTCCGGCCCACACCGCGCTCGTCCTTGTAGTCGTCAGTGCCCTCGGAGTCCTTCAGCGGATCTCCATAGGCCCGGAAGGGATAGGAATAGGCGCCGAACTCCACGCTGCCCTTGGCCGTGGTATAGGTAGCGGAGCCCTTGCCGATCTCCACGTTGAACATCCAGCACTTGACTACAGACTGCTTGCCGTCCTCGTCCAGCTCCAGGAACTCATAGTACAGGGCGCCCCGGAGGTAGCTGGCGATGTTGGTGGTAATCAGGCCGTTTGCGCCCTCCAGCGCGAAGCCGGCCGCCTTCTCCAGCTCCGGGTCGGGGGCGGTGGTACCCACCTCACCCTCGTAGCCGGTGTCGCTGGGCACACGGCACACCAGGCGGTTATCCGCGTACTGCTCCGCGGCCTCCAGCAGCGCGGAGGGGTTGATGCTCTGGGCATACTTCATGTCCAGGAGCGTGGTATCATAGGTGCCGGACTTCTTGGGTGCAAACTTCATGTTCTGCACGCCGTGGTAGCCGGCGGCCTTACTGCGGGTTTTCCCTGCCATTTACAAATCATCCTTTCCAACGAGTGTCTCGCACTCGAATACCTTGTGTTGGGTCTCCTCGTCTGTGGCGTCGATGATCTCGGGCCACGTCATACCGGCATCCACCAACGCCTCCAGCACCTGTCTCCGGATTTCCCTTCCGTCGTTCTCGAGGGGGAGGTACAGATGCACCTGGATCAGTGCCTTGTACCAAGTGGGGCGGTTATCTGCGGGCTGAGCCGGGATCAGGTCGTAGTTGAACACCAGGCAGCGGGGCCGGTGCAGAGTGTCCACGTCCGGAACCACCGGCAGGCCCAAGGGCTTCAGGGCCTGAATGATGCGCTGGTTGAGGGTCATCTCACCGCCCCCTTCCGCTGCACTTTGACCTCCAGCCAGGCGTGGCGGTTCTCCACGTCGTTGACGGAGATCACCTCGTAGGGCTTGGGATCTGTCCCACGGTAGATGATGCAGGTGGTGGTGATTAACGGGGTATACCGCAGGGTGAGGGTGGCTGGCTCGGTCACCCCCGCCTGGCGGGCCGTGTAGACCTCGGTGCCCCAGGCGTTCACCCATTTGCAGTACCTGGTTTTCCCTTCCCCGAACACATTGACCGGCTTTGAAGCCGGATAGCCGTCCGGCCCCAGCTCCACCTCGCCGTGCTCACCCCGCAGGAGGTCAAAGACCATGATCTTGGTGCGCAGCTCACCGGCATTCGCCCGCTTTGCCATTGCCTCACACCTCCCCAGCCCCGGATGTGTCCAAGTCGGACACGGTCGGCAGCAGATTGGTGCTATGCATATTCAAAATCTGCATCGCGGTGGGATTCTGCCCGGTATACTGGGCCGTCATTTGGCGGTTATCCAGCATTTCCGTTGCAATGACGAGCACCGCATAAGCTATATCCTCCAACTCTGTCGTCTCGATATCCAGGCCAGTATAGCCTGCAACGTAGGACTTGGCGGCTTCCAACGCCATAGCGCAGCCCTGCTTCTCGGCGTCGCTCAGCTCGTCATACTCGGCCTTTTCCACGATCAGACGTGCAAAGGCGGCCACGTCCTGGGGCGTAAGCTGACTCGGCTTCACGGCGGTTCACCTCACTTCTTTCGAACCGGTTTACTGGGGGAGGCGGAGGGCTTTTCGCCCTCCTGATCCGCCTCCTTCAGGTACCCGCAGCGCAACAGCGGGGCCGCAAGATCCTCCGGAATCTCCCTGACCTCACCGGCCGCCATGCTGACCTGTCCGGCGAAGCTCACGGCCGCCCGATAGTTCTTCATAGCCGATCACCCTGTTCAAGCGTCAGCGCCCATGGCCAGGACGGCGACCTTCTGCTTGTTCTCCACCTTGGAGTCTACCTCCATCCAGCAGATGACACCAATGGCGTGCTCATCGGCGAACTTCTCCCGGAGCACCTGCACGCTGGGATTCTCGGCGGCCTTCACAGCTAGACCGGTGGGATCCAGGTAGAGCACCGCCCGCTTGCCGGCGGCCATGTCGGGCATACTCTGAGAGACATAGACATCGTGGCCGAACAGGCTGTAGCCCCACTTGGAAGTAGCGTCCTTGTTCAGCAGGTAGTTGCCGTCCCCGTCCTTCAGCTTCCGGATAGCCTTGCGGGTAGCCCGGCTCATCACCCAGATACAGCCGGGCTGCAGCTTGTCGGGGATGCTCTCCTGCAGGTCGATGAGCTCATCGGCGGTGACGGCGGTGGCGGCCGCAGCTGTCACAACAGCTTCGATCTTGGAAAGACCCTCGATTTTGCTGTCAGTACCGTTGATCAGTTCGTTCTCGATCCACTCGGATACGGCCTCCGCCATCTTTCGGATGACATAGGACACGATATCGAACTTGGAGTTGTTCACCAGGGACATGGACACCTTGGTCAGGGCGCCAGCCAAGAAGCCGCCCAGAGAAATACTGGTGAACTTGCCAGAGCTGGAGGTCAGAGCCGTGAACTCAGTGGCATAGGCCATGGTGATCTTCTGGGTGGACTCATCGTAGCTGGGAATGGTCAGCGTGCCGCCGACATCATAGTGGGTGGCCAGCTGGTACAGGGGAGAGATCTCCTTGACCATCTCAATGATCTTGTTGGCGATGGAGGTAGGGATTACGGCGCCGTTATCACCCACGGTCATGTTGACAGCAGCTCTGGTCTCCACATCGGCGGAGACGCCGCGGATATAGCACTCAAAGGCCCGGGTCTCCATCTCCTCCTGGGAGGGATTCTCCTTCTGGCCGCCGGCAGCCCGGCGCTCCACTCTCTGCAGAGCGGCGCCCTGATCCGCAGCGTCCAGCGTGGCGTCGATGGAGCGCACCTCGGCCAGAATATCACTGTACTGCTTCTGCTCCTCCTCGTTGAAGGCGCGGGTTTCGGTCTCACAGGTCTTGACCAGGTTCTCCAGCTGAGTCATCAGCTCCACCCGGCGCTCGGACAGTTTCTTCAGGTTGAACGGCATAATCACATTCTCCTTTTCAGCTTATAGATTTCGATGGTCTTCTGGGCGCAGAACATGGTGCTCTCATCGCCCGGGGTCAGTGTCGTGGTCTTGGTTTCCGTGGTGGTCTCCGTCTGCCGGATGTAATCCACCCCGTCCTCCAGCGGCTGATCAGCCCGGAACTCCACCAGGATTTCCTCTTCCCCCCGGGTCTCAATGCTGGTGGCGATATAGGCCGGCGTCTTATCCAGGATGGATATCTCCCGCAGCTCCAGTTCATCCACGAACCGGTGCCTGGTACCATCCTCATCGGTCTTCCAGTGATCCTTCTGTTTTACGAAACCGAAGGACCAGCCGCGCAGTTCCTTGCGTTCGGCTGCAGCGATGACATCGTTGTCGGTCACGACCACGCTGGCCTTCAGGCCGATGTTGTCCTCCCGGAGCTCCATGTCCTCATTGTCCAGAACCTTCCGGTGGTTGAAACGGAGCTCCACATTGCTGTTGGCGACCAGTGCTTTGGCGAAGGCGCCGGGCATGATCTGCTCCACATACGGCCCGGTTTTGTCGTGGAGTACCCGGGAGTCCCGCCCAACTACATTGACATAGCCCCGGACTGCCATGCTCTTCTTGTCTGCCCGAATCTCAATCTGCAATCGGCTCACCTCCTCCTTTCTGCTCAATGGTTGCCCATTCCTTGGTATTGGGCGTATAGATCATTTTGGATTCCGGATCGTAGATGACGGTATCCAATCCAAGGCGAATAAATTTCAGGCCCAGCGGATTCCGGCCCTCATCATATCTGACCTCATCCAGTTGCATCCACCCGTTCCTGACGGCTACCTCGTAAGCCTGATAGCGGGACAGCATGTCCGTGTTGTCCAAAACATCCAGGTCGATCTCAAAAGAAAATGCCTCCTTCTCGCTTTCCAGCAGACAATATCGATTGATTGCCGTCTGGAGAGCCTTGACTACTGGCTGAATCGCAAATCTGACGGTGTTTTTCAGATCCTCGGCAGTAGCGCCGCCCTCCAAAACAGAGGGGACAATGTGGAAAATCTTAAAAATCTCGTGATCATTGGTGGTTTTATTCTCGTTGAGCTGACTTTCCACCGCAGTCTGGCTGGCGTCCTGGAACTCTATGCCGTCATTCAGTACCACAACGGATTCCTCTGAGTCATTGCCGTACAAATTCCGCCAACTGTTTTTTAGTTGTTGGATCACATCTGTGGCCAGCCGGTTTTTTGCTTTCAAGAAGCCCTTTTTCCCGCCCGTACGCACCATGTGGTTCTCATAACGCAGGGTATTCAGCATCGTTTCCAACTGTGTGGGGCTTTCTTCCACTACCCCGCAGCCGACGGCCCCGTCCTTGGTGTTGCGAAGCATCCTGAACACCTGCCAAGAGAAGTAGCGTGCCCCTCCAATGTAAAACCTGGCGGTCTTATAGATTGGGTCTGCGCCTATCTCCACGCTCACCTGCATAGGGTCAACATAGTACAGGCCGTCGATGCGGTTTCCGGCCCAGTTGACATAGGTGTATCCGTTCCCGGTGAGCAGGTAGTCCCGCACGAGCGTACATTTCCACTGAAAAGCATCCAGTAAGTCACCGGTCTCCTCGTTCAGGAGCCGGAGGCGGTAATCGCCCGTAACCTCCACGGAGTTCCCGCCCTCCGTCCGGTAGAGCCGGATAGGCAGTGAGGCGATGGTCCCTGCAATAAATCCCACGCTACTGCTGACTGCCGGGATGTTCAGCACATTTTTTACGGTAACCTTGGTGCCGCCTAAAATTGCCCGCAGCGCCGTGTCCATCTGCGCCTCGTTCAGAACCGTTTCCTGGACCACCCTCCGTTCCTCTCTCCCCCTTAGCAAACTCCAAAAGCCTATGGCCTGTCACCTCCTCACAATACCTGGATGCCCCAGCTCATCTGAGCATTCGTCAGCAGATCAACCTGAACCAAATACACGGCGTCGATGGTGGCCATGACCATATCAACCTTGCCCGCCGACCGTTTTTTGTTTACGTATTTGTTCAGGTTTGTGTCTTCTGTACATCTGGCATTCTGAAAATTTATTTCCAGAAGCCGGTTTTCATCGTATTGGAACTGCCTTTGGAGCACTTTCTCCCGCAGCAGCTTCGTCGGGGCATGGAGCACGGAGGAGTGCTGCTTGACCTCGACACACTCGATCCCCGCCGCTTCCAGCTTTTGCACCGTGGAGATGGCGTTGTACCGGTCGTATCCCACCTGCACGATCTCTACCCCGTACTTCTCCTGCAGCGATAGGATGAACCGTTCCACAAAGCCGTAGTCGATGACCTCATCCCCGCAGGCAAAGCAGTTTCCAGCAGTGATCAGCCTCTTGTAGTCCACGTCCTCTTTCGTGGCCTTGATTTCGATCCGCCCAGACGGGATAAACCCCCATGCCTTAGCGTAAAGCATGTCGCCCTCGACCGTGACCATGGATACGGCTGTGTTATCGTCAGACTGCGCCAGATCCAGGCCCACCCAGACCCGCCGACCGCTCCAGAAGCTGAGATCCTCCCGCCGCCGGCACTGCATGACCTTCTGCGTATCGATGTAGCCCTCCACACCCAGGCCCTTGTACATGATGTTGCAGTGCTTACACAGGAAGTTTTCCCGCTTGTTCTCATACAGGACCGCCATGGAGCGCAGATCCTTGATGGCCCGGAGCACCCCGGTATTGTTGACTGCGACGGGGTTCGCCTGGTAGAGAACCAGGTCGTTGGTCTCCCACTGCTTCCGGAGGGCGTCATCCGGCTCGTAGAGCAGGGAAAACACGTTCTCCCTGTCCAGGACCCGGTCCAGGACCTTTTTGGCGATATCGATCTCGTCGGTGAGGACGTTGTTGTCGTTCGGGTACTGGGTGGAGATGATGATACCCAGCTTATTGGCCAGCGTGATCTGGGAGGACCGCATGGCCTCCACCGGGTAGCTGTCCAGCGCGCCCGCCTCATCCGCCAGAAAGATATTGGCCAGGCGTCCATCCATGCCGTCGTTTGAGTACGCCAGGGGCATGTATTCGGTCTCTGTGACCAGGCAGGTGATCATGTCCCTCGTGACCTTGAAGTGCTTCACCAGCGCCGGCGAAACCTTGATGATCTTCCGTACCGCCAGCCGCAGCTCCGAGGACAGTTTGTAATCCGGCGCCACGGAGAAGAACCGGGAGAAGCGGGGCTCCGTCAGCAGCCCGATGATAAAGATCACCGCGCTGTTGAAGGTCTTGAAGTTCTTTCTGGCGATCTCCAACAGCGCCGTCTCATAGAACCGCCTGTCGTCCTCCCGGCGAAGCGTACAGAACACCGCTACGATCAGGAACCAGGCATAGTCCTCCAGGCCCTTGTCCATGGTGCAGTGCAGGTCTGGATGGACCATCAGGCCGAGCAGACGGCAGATCTTCCGGTACGCCGGCTCGCTGACGTATGCCTCCTTGTGCTTCCCGTCGGCAATCTTCAGCCAAGCTTTCGCCTGGAGCTTTACATACCGTCCGACCTTCTGATTGCCCCGCTGCGAGCACCACTTGGCGTACTGATAAGCGCGGCTCGATTCAATCATCGGCCGCCAGGGCCTCCATCAGGGGGTCCCTGCTCTCCTTCGCCTTTTGTGCGGCCAGGCCGCCCAGCTTTGCCCTGGCCTGCGGTGACAGGCACAGCTCGCTGCACCCCCGCCACAGATCGCTCTGATACTTTGCCCGACTGCTCTGCAATGCGCTGTTAAGCAGCAGATCCGGGTCCTCGTCGATCATGCCGTTGATCGTCCGCAGCCGGTCCACGGCAACGGCCGTGCTCTCCAGCGCGAACACATCCATCCGGCCTAGGATCTCTCCGGCAGCCAGGCCGTCCACGATAAACCGGAAAATCTCCGCCTGACCGGCGGTGAGCCCAGCCGGGGGCTCCGGCTTCACCGCCTCCCCGCGCAGCTTGTCCTCTACAGACGTGCGGACCGCCGCGTCATTGCTGGCGATCGCCCCGGTCTTCACTTTCACCGATTTTGCGGGCCTTCCCCCCATCTGGCGCACTCCCTCCCCCTAAAATCTCATTTCTAAACTTCCTTGTGCCCAGGGGGCCGCAGTCGGTCTTGACACGAGCCGCCCCATGTAATGGCCCCCCACCGGGGGGATACCTGGGCCAGCGCATGCAGGTACTCCCGCGGTATCTTCCCTGCTTCTGCCATCTCATGATGACGCGAACAGCAGGTGACCAAATTGTCATTCTCCAGCCTCAAGTCGAACCGCTCCTCCAGTGGCTCGATGTGGTGAACCGATAAGTCCTGGTTTACCCCAGGCACCCCAAGCACTCCGTATCCTCCCGCATTGCACGCACGGCAAAGGTAAAAATCCCTCTTCAGGATCTGGATGCGCTTGCGCTGCCAGGCCCAACTCTTCCGGAAGTGATCCGCCTTGCTCGACCGTTTCTTACCCCGCTCTGGCTTTTTAGGGCAAATAAAACCAGCCGGATGAATCATCCCGCAATATGGACAAGACTTCAGCACAGCACCTTCACCCTTTCACACTCATCTTCGTGGAGCTGGGAGGCGGTAGTGAGCCGCCACACGTCCACAGCGTTGTCCATACTCAGCATATAAGTCGCCAGATGGGTGCGTCCCCTCAGCCCCGGATTTATGGGGTGGCTGCTCGGCCGGCGACATAGGGGCCCGATATTACCCGCCTCGGTGCCGGGCGGTAAGAAAGGAGACGCAGAGGTATATACCTCCACGTCTCCATCCTACATCAAGTGTTTGGCTTTTGTGGCTCAACTTTCGATCAAACTGTCACACTTGAAATTCCGGGCTACCTTTCGGATAAATTCCTGCTGCCACCTTTTCGCCGTGGCATAGCTGCACGACACCTCCAGGGCCGCCCCGTGCAGGGTATGCGTCTTGCGGAAAAAAACCATCTGGATCACCGCAAGACGGCTTTGTCCCTCTGGCATCTGCCCCGTCTGTGCTATCGCAGATGTAACCGCCGCAGCTTCGGCTTCTGTTGTGTGGTCAGGATACCGACGCAGAATCTCCCGGACATAGCCCCACCACGGATATTTGGGTCTACTCATGCTTCCCTCGCTTTCTGAATCCTGGCCTTCAGCGCCTGCATCAACGCCTCCTGTGTATCCCCCTTGTCATGCAGGGCCGCCACCACAGCCATGTCCATGCCACCCTGCACCACCAAGTGGTGCGCAATGACCGGGTGCCGCTGCCCCTGCCGGTGCAGCCGGGCGTTCGCCTGCTGGTAAAGCTCCAGGGCCCAGTTGGGATAACCGTACCACACGATGTGGTGGCCCCCGGCCTGAAGGTTCAACCCGTAACCGCAGGAGGCCGGGTGGGCCAGCAGCAAATCCACCTCACCCGCGTTCCACGCCCGCGCGTCCTCTGCCCCGTGATACACCCGTACCCGCAGGCCGAAGCCCTTCAGCGCCTCCGCCAGCCGGTCCCGCTCATGCTGGAACCAGTAGAACACCAGGGCGTGCTCCCCATGCAACCGCTCCACCACCTCCAGGAACGCCTCCAGCTTACAGGCGTGAACCTCGACAGTCTGGCCATTCTCATCATAGACCGCCCCACTGCACAGCTGTAGCAGCTTCCCGTTCAGCACCGCGGCAGATTGGGCCGTGATAGTGGCCTCGTCCACCTGCAGCAGCATGTCCCGCTCCAGTTTGTCATAGGCCCGCTTTGCTTTGGCGTCCAGCACAACGGGGACAATGTCCTCGGTATAGTCCGGCAAGGTCAGATAGTCCTCCGCCTTCATGCTCACGCAGATGTCGGAGATAGCCTCCCGGATACGGCGGTCGGCCCCGTCCTGCGGGCTATAAGTACGATACTGCTGGCCTGGGTGGGCCCGATCCTCCGTGAAGAACGCCTCCCGGTAGCTGGAAATGGTCTTGCCCAGCCGGGCGCCGCCGTCTATCAGATAGATCTGCGCCCACAGGTCCTCCAGGCCGTTGGGCGCCGGGGTGCCCGTCAGCTCCACCAGCCGGACGATCCGAGGGCGCACCAGCTTCAATGCTTTGAACCGCTTGCTCTGGGCGTTCTTGAAGCTGCTGCTTTCATCCAGCACCACCATGTCGAAGGGCCAGCCGTTACGGTAGTAGTCCACCAGCCAGGGCACATTCTCACGATTGATGACCCAAATGTCCCCAGGGGTGTTCAGCGCCTGGATGCGCTTCTGCGCGCTGCCCAGCACCGGGATGATACGCAGGTGCTTCAGATGATCCCATTGGGCGGCTTCTGCGCTCCATGTGGCCTCTGCTACTTTCTTGGGGGCCACCACCAGACACCGGGACACCGCCCAGCGGTGGAAGCGCAGCTCGTTGATGGCGGTCAAGGTGATCACCGTCTTGCCCAACCCCATCTCCAGAAAAAGCCCCAGGGCCGGATCGGCCACTACGCGGTCAATCGCGTATTTCTGGTACTCATGCGGGATGAACTTCATTGGGCATCACCTCCTTCCAGCAGATTACAGCAGTCCTCCAGGAACCGGGCCACCCCGGTTTCGCTCTTTACCTCCCGGGCATCTGCCCCCAGCCGGCGGAGCCGGGCCAGCTGCTGGCGCTGCATCGGGCTCAACCGCCCGACCTCCGCCTTCAGCTCCACGAAGATCACCCGCCCACCTGGAAGAACCACCAGCCGGTCAGGCACGCCTACGTTGCCGGGGCTCACGAACTTATAGGCCACCCCGCCTAGGGCCTTCACCCCTCGGACAAGCCGGGCCTCAATTTCGGATTCTTTCACCTGTTCCACCTCCGCCTCATGTTGCTTTCTATGCGTTACAAATCATTCTTTGCATCATCGCCCTCCGCGCTCAAAATCTCAGGGCGTAACTTCGGAACCTTTTTTCCCTATACGCGCTCCGCGTTGGGCGTTTAGGCGTATTAGGCGGGTATATGTACTCCCTAATTCTCTAATTTACTATTTAATAGGAAAAAGAGGTTACCCGGTTACCTGCCTACTGCCCCAGCGGATACAGGGGTAAACTTTGAAAGTTACCGAAGGTTACCGGGTTACCCCTCAAAGGTTACCTTTCGGCCAAAGTTACCCCGAAAATTGGCCAAAGGTTACCCCCGGACGAAGCCTTTTTGCGCGCCGCAGTATCCAAATTTCAAGGCGGTCTTTTTGCGCTTCCATCCTGGTGCCGCGGCGATGATGCTGTTGATCTCCTGAGTGTCACTGTACCGCATATCCCGCTTCTGACCGTCCAGCAGCTCGCACCACACCTCCAGTGCACACACTCTATCCCGGGGTATCAGTTCTATCTCCCCGGATACTCCGCCGGCCCAGTACACACGGCGGCGATTGAGATCCCAGGATGACCAGTCCCGGGGCACCGGCCGTTCAAGGAAATCCAGAATCAGCCCCTCCCTGGCGCTGACCTCCCGGTGGTCTTCCTGCTGCGCCTTCGCCGCCTCGGCCAGGTCCCCCGCCAGGTAAAGGGGCTCCCCTATGCGCCAGAGCACCATAGCCTCGGCCCACATCTGGTCGAGCTCGTTGTCCAAGTCATTCCACACACTTTTGACCGATGGCCGCAACCCGACATCCACCGGCCAGAACCGCCGGTTTCCCGTCTTATCCTGGAGGTAGTCCCCGGTATTGGTCGTGCCGAAGAACACGCACCGCCGCGGCATCTCCTTCACGTGGCGCCCATAGGCGGCCCGAAAGCGGTCGGCACGCTGGCTGAGAAACTGCTTGATGCGGGACACGTCGGTGCGCCGGAAGGCGTCCAGCTCCGAGATCTCCACCAGCCACACCCCCTGGAGCAACTCGGAGGCCTCCTTGCCCTCAAAGGTACGGATGGAGTCGTTGAACCAGCCCCGGCTCATTTTGTCCAGCAAGGTGCTCTTGCCGATGCCCTGGGGCCCGGACAGGATGGTCATGTTGTCAAACTTGGCCCCCGGAACCATCGCCCGGGTCACTGCGGCGGTAAATGCCTTGCGGGTCACAGCCCGGGTGTATGGGGTGTCCTCCGCCCCCAGGTAGTCGATAAAGAGGGTATCCAGGCGCGGGGTTCCGTCCCACGCCAGCCCCTCCAGATACGCCGTGATCTCGTTGAAAGCGTGCTTTTCACTGTGCAGGGAAAGCGCGCCGTCTATCTTCCCTGTGCCGGTAATCTGATAGTATTTCTCCAGGTACCAATAAAGGCCCTGGTTGTCGTTGTCGCTCCACAGGCGGCGCTCGGTGCTCTCTGACCATGGCACCGGGCCCAGCACTTCCCCCCGCCCGGCGAAGGCGTTCAGGGCAAACCTGCTTTTCAAAAGCGGATCGTTCTCCAAAATGATCCACACGTTGTCGATGGTGGAGAGGGGCTTGCCGGTCTTGCTATGCGTTTTCAGCTTCTGAATCCAGCCGCTATCCTCCGGCGCCTCCCCAGCAGCCACGGAGAAGCCCTCGGTGGACTCCGCCCACCGCTCCCGGAGCAGCAGGCCAGAGACCTCACTGTCCCCTGCTGCCAGCTCACACATGGCTGCGTAGCTGGGCAGACGGTTTATGGGCGTGCCCGGCTGGGCCTCATCGTCCTTATCCCCGAAGCAGTGCAGCCGCACCAGGTCAAAAGCGTTGACCAGCTTCCCGCCGCAGGGGTCGGTGGCGTGATGGGAGTAAAGGAACTTCCCCCCGTCGTAGAGCACCGCGCCGCCGGTGGTGGAGCCGCCGGTGAAGGTGTAGCGCCCTGGAGTGTCCGTCTCCTCGTAAACGCCGGGCAGGAACTTGTCCATGGCCGCGGGCACGTCGTAGACCCGGCAGAAGGCGCCCACAACGCCGTGTTTGGCCTCCGGGTCTCCCTGCTTGGCCGCCAGCCGCGCCGGTGCCGCAGCGCCCGGGCAGGCGGGCCAGGAGGCCACGTCCCGCCAGTCCACATAGGTGGCCAGCAGGCCGTCTACGGACAGCATAGGCTTGTCCGCGGGGTAATAGACGTACTGTCCGTCGGCGCACACGCTGGGCCAGTACATAAGCCGGGATGCCTCGAAGGTGGATGGGTCGGCCAGCTCCATACCGATCATAGCGGCCATGCGCCGGGCGCAGGGCTCATACTCGTCGGCGGTGCAGGTGCGATCCAGTGGCAGCAGCACCCGCAGGCGGGGGGCGTCCGGGCGGTGCTTGCGGGTGGAATAGATGCAGTAGCCGCACCCCAGGGCCTCCACCCGCCGCACCACTTCGTCCGCGCCGCCGGCGGGGATGCTGTCCAGGTCGAGGGTCAGCACATCCCGGCCGGTGACGGCCCCGGCCTTCCGCCGGGGGCCGTGCAGCGTGCCGGCGACATAGCCGCCCACGTCCTTCAGATTGTCCTGCTGGCCCTTTGACAGGGCCAGATACTCCGCCATGGTCTCCGTGCTCTTGGCCGGCAGCCGCAGGCGGTCGTACAGCTCCGAGATCGTCAGCGTCTGGGCCTGCCAGTTGGCGGCCCGCCGGCTGGCGCCCACGGAGATGGTAATTTGTCTGTTATAAATCACGTATATCACTTCCTGTGGCGGGGCCTTGCATAATATAGTAAAGCTGTTATAATAGAATTATAAATTATAAAGAGGTGAGTTCCATGATAGATACGGCCATAGTTCGAAGAGTTATTGAGCTCGCACGCTTTCGCGAAAATGCCTATCGTACATACATGAACACTCATTTCCCCAACGACCCCACAATAGACTTAGGGGCGGATCATCACCTGGATTCTAAAGAATTTCAACAATACAATAAGTACGACAGAGAACTTATACATTATCTTCTTGAACTCAACTATGAGAATGTTCTAGATCTGGAGGCTTTAATGTTTTTAGGCCGCGGGGATGATTCCAGTTTTTCAGCGGCGCGTGATTATCTAGCCGAAACATATCCTAGCAGTGAAGGGAAGGGCATCGCGGTTGATTATCTTTCTTCTAAAGGGCCATTGGCTGACTATCTAGAAAGTGGACTTGAACTACTTTGATTTCCTGTTTTTACCGTCTCACATGGTGGGACGGTAATTTTTTACTCCTTTTTGAAAAACGGGTTTACCCACCCGTCCGCGTTCAGCGGCAGCCCCTCCGCCCAAGGCGGCACCTGCCGCATGATGTTGATGACCTCCTCCAGGCTATCCCGGCCCGGCGGCGCGTCGATGACTACCTCGTCATGGATGTGGAACGCCACCGGGTAGCCGGCGGCCTCCAGCCGCTCCACGGCTTCAGCCAGGCAGTCCCGGGCGGCGGCCTGGGTGATGTTCTCTGTCAAGCGTCCGCCGTAGGTCTCTATCACTTCCCACTTATGGGACTTCTGGTTTACCCCCCAGTAGCATACCGCAGGCCGTCCAAACCGGTTCACCCCCATGTGCGGGTGGGCGTAGTACAGCTTGCGGCCGTTTGGCAGTTGGATGGTGAGGAAATCGTTGTTCGTGTCCATTTCATAGGCGAACACCAGCCGCCCGCCGTTGAGCTCCACCCGGCGACCGTGTTCCACTGCCTCCCGGGCCGCGGCCTCCACGGTGTACCAGAACTGCACGATAGCGGGGTTGGCGTTGCGCCACCGATCTCGGATATCTATTAGCTCATCCTCTGGTGTATCTTTTGGCAGATGGCCGGCAGTGATCAGTGCGGGGGCACCCCCGGCGTAGCCCAAGGCCAAAGTGGCCGCCTTACCATACTGGCGCAGCGAATACTCCGGGTTTCCCTTCTTGATCCGCTCCATCGGAACCCCGTAAAGCTGGGATGCCGTAGCCTCGTAGATCTTCCCGTGGGTACGGAATACCTCCAGCACCCACTCCTCCCCGGCAAGCCAGGCCACTACCCGGGCCTCAATGGCCGAGAAGTCGGCGTCCACCAGGGTGCGCCCCGGGGCGGCAACGAAGGCCGTGCGGATGAGCTGGGACAGAGTGTCCGGCACCGAGCCGAACACCACCTGCAGCCCGGCAATCTCCCGGCGCTCGACCAGATTCCGGGCCAGGGGGAGCAGCGCGCCGTCTATGTAGGTGCGGGGCAGGTTCTGTGGCTGGACGATTCGCCCCGCCCACCGCCCTGTCCGGTTGGCCCCGTAGAACTGGAGCAGCCCACGCACCCGACCGTCGGCGCAGACGGCGTGGACCAGGGCGGTATACTTCTTGTTGCTGGTCTTGCCCAGCTCCCGGCGGATCTCCAGTACCCGCCGGGCCTTATCTCCGGGCAGTTCCTTCCCCAGCAGATCGGCCACGGTGTCCTTCCGCAGGTCGGCCACCTCCTCGCCGGTCTCCTCCTGGAGCCAGCGGGAGAGCTGCGCCACGCTATTGGGGTTATCCAGTCCTGTGAGCGCCACCGCCTCGGCGATGTAGTCCTGCCGGGTCTGGGCATCCAGCTGGAGGGCCCCGGTGACCAGCGGCATGTCCACGGCCATCCCGCGGGCGTTGATGATCTGGTCGGTCACCCATTGGGCCTGCACCGTGTCCGGCACGGGGAAGTTGGACAGCCGGCGCTCAATCTCCATCTCGGTGACCACATCCTGGCCGTTATAGGTCTTGAACAGCTCCCATTTGGCCGGGTCATGCTGGGGCAGGTTGCGGGTGCGGCCGCCGTTGCTTCGGGTGGGCTTACATGGCGTGCAGAAGTAACGGACCAGTGCCTTGCCTGCTGCCAGCTTCTGCTTGTCCTGTGGGAGCCCCAGGGCCTTGCCCGTGGCGTCCAGGCCGGCGGTATAGCCGCAGTAGAGGCCGTGGAGCATGGTGCAGCGCCATTGCGGGAGCCACTTCTCCGGTGGGTAGCTGACGTTTTCCTCCAGGCGGAAGAACCGGCTCAGGCAGTACCATTCAAACGCGGCGTTGTAGGCGTGCTTGATGCAGGCTGGGTCAAACAGCCAGCGGATGACCTCCGCCGGCAGACGGGCCTCCGGCTGGGTCAGGTCGACCACCTGGACAGGAGCCCCGTCGAGACTGTACGCAAACAGGAGGATGGCAAAGACCGGGCTCTGCGCGTATTGGTAGAGCCCGGTCTTGCCGATCTCCTGGTCGCTGTACGTCTCAATGTCGATGCTGAGATGATGTACAGCGTCCATGGCTTAAAGCCCGATGGGCTGGCCGGTGATGGGATCCACACCGGGATGCCAGGTGTACTGTGTGCCGGGGGCCACCTGGGGCGTCGGCCAGCCGCCGGGGGCGGGCTGGGGCGCCACAGGGGCGGCCGGTGCGGCGGCCACCGGCTGGAACGCCTCCTGCGCGGTAACATGGCCGCCCAGCGGCTCCCCGTCCCCGGTCTTCTGCACGCCGTTCAGGCCGCAGCCGATTCCCTTCTTGCCCGCGTTGTTGTAGGCGAAGAAGTTGACATTCACGTTGCCCCACATGCCGCTGTAGACCTGGGTGGGGTCGATGATGGGCTGCACCTGGGCGTCCACCACGAAGGGCGGCTGCTTGCTGGAGGCGGTGAACACCCAGCAGCCCCGGCACTCCTCACCGAAGGCGCTGCCGTCGCTGAGCCGGGGGCCGTCGCCGTCGTGGACGCAGATGGCCGGCTGAGGGGGGCGAACGCCGCTCCACTTGGCAGAGACGCCCGCCTCGATGGCCGCGGCCACCGCCTGGTCAATGGCGGCTTTCGCCGCCGTGTTGGTCTTGGGCACCAAGACCGTGCAGCTATACTTGGGCTCACCCTGGGGGTTGTTGTAGGGCGCCTTGGGCTGGAACAGATTGCAATAGGAAAAACGAACTCCGGTAATGGTGATAGGCATAATTACTTGTCCTCCTTCATGATTTCATAAAATACCTGGTACCTATGGGCCTTCATTTTGGATGCGCTAACCCTTTTCTTCAGCACCTCGCGCTCCTTTTCCACAAGCGGCCCATAGTTTTTTCCACGATGCTTCTTGCGGAAGGCGAGCAGCGCGGCCTTGGCTTCCTCCGCCTCGGCCATTGCCGAATCTATAAGCTCCGGCAGTGCTTCCCGCAGCATATCCAGCTCCGGGCCGTTCTGCCAGGGGCCGCGTTCCGCCAGCTTGATGAGCCTTCGGAAATGCAGTACATCCAGCAGGTGCAGTTCGGATAACAGTATCCGGGCCTGGAACGACTCGTGCCGGATGATGATGTAGTCACGCATTCGGTGTCACCACCTGGAACGCCGCCTCTGCCGGCGAATAGGGCGGGCGCTTGTCGCTCTCCGGTGCCAGAGTCGGCTTGCCGGGCTTTTTGACCACCAGGCCGAAGGACGCCTCCTCGAAGGGCTTCTTCCCCAGGGCCTTCTCCAGCCCGGCCACGCTGGCAGGCCTGCGCTCCCACAGCAGGGCCTCCTGGATGCCCCGCTCCTGCAAGGTGGCGAAGGCAGCGTCCTGGTCGGCCCACTCCCGGCTGCTCCGCCCCTCCACGGCCTTCCACCCGGCAATCTGGCGGCCATGCAGAGAAGCGGTAAGGGCATATTCCTTCAGATCCTTCACCCATGCCTCCAGCTCCAGCGCGCGGGTGAGCACATCGCCCACCTGGGCGTCAGTAAGGACGCTATCCTCCGGGTCGTAGCTGTCGCCCTCGGGAATCGCGTTCTTCATGGGCTCCAGCTCCAGCATCTTGGCCGCCCGGGCGGAGCACTGCGCTCGGGCCCGGCAGAAGCGGCACCACTCGCCCGGGGCAAAGTCGCCCTTTCCCTCCCAGGCAAGGGCGGCGGCGGGCTTGACCACCTTCTCGCCCCACTCCCGCAGGGCCTCTACAGTGGTATCCCACTCCCGGACGCCCCCGGCGTTGGGCTGGACGATGGAGAGATGCACCTCCCCGATGGTGTCTCCGTAGATGGGCGCATAGACCTTCAGCGCGCCCAGGGCATAGAGCATCATCTGAGGGTTGGCCTCGGCCTCCACCAGGACGCCGGCTCCATTCTTATAGTCCACCACGCACATCCGGCCCGCGCCGATGATGATGCAGTCCGCGGTGCCAAAGCCCTCGGGCACGTAGTCCCCGAAGTCCACCCGGGTCTCCAGGGCCACGAAGGGCTGCACGGAGCCGTAAGACATGGCCAGAGCCTTCAGGTGCTCCAGATAGGTGTCTGTGGCGGCATCCATGCCCTTGTCGTAGTGGGGATCCTCTTTCAGCTTCTTCAGCCGGGCGTTGAACGTCCGGGTGCTCATGGGCTCCACGAAATACTTCCGGGCCTTCAGCTCCGCGATGGCGTGGGCCAATGTGCCGGCGGCGGCGTACTCGCTGGCCGTGTCGGGGAACTGCTCCCCCAGCCGGGCGGAGGGCGGGCACATCAGCCACCGCTCCGCGCTGCTGGCCCCGAGAAGGGCGTGTTTCTCAGGTGGCATCGCTCGATTCCTCCTCCATGTGCTCCAATGCATAGTCGATGCACTGTTCCACGATATTGCCCAAGGGCAGTCCTGTCCTCGCTTTCAGAACACTGAGCGTCTGGTAGTAGGTTGGCTTCAGCCGGATCACCGGCTGTTTGTTGGAATAGTCGTCAGGATAGGGCAGCTTCAAGGTAAACTTGTCCATTTACAGCTTCGCCCCCAATCCCCGCAGCTCCGTGGCGAACGCGCCCAGCTGCTCCGGCTTCAGCTGCGTGATGGCCTGCACGCCGTACTTCTGGAGGAGCGCTAGCAGCTCCGGCATCTTTGCCGCGTCCTGGGATACCAGGTCGGCCCCAGCCTTGCCGATCTGCTCCACGGTGTATGTAGGCGCGGCGGCCACCGGCGCAACGGCGGGCGCATTACCAGGGGGTGTCACCTGGGGGCCAGCTACCGGAGCAGCAGCCACGGGGGCCGGTGCAGGATTTACCGGGGCAGGCGCGGGTGTAGGGTTTACCGGAGCCGATACGGCGGGTGCCGCAGGTGCCGCCGCAGGGGGTACCGCCGGCGCGGGAATGGGGGCCGGGGCTGTGTCCGACTTGGACACTTTGCCTTCCTCTGTCTCCAGCACACGGGTAGCCGCCGCATGAACGTCCTGGTTCTTCATGCAGTGCATCCCGAAGGCTGTCACAGAGGCCAGCGCCTCCAGCGGGGTGGTTCCGGTAATTTTAATCTCGATCATTGACTTTTCTCCTTCCTTGTCCTAGAATGGAATTGAATCATTTTCCTTTGGGCCGTTCGGTGTTCGCAGCACCGGCGGCCTTTTTTTCTTGCCATATCCGCAAGCGCTTGGCAATTTGGTGGGGGTCATAGGATAATCTCCACCCAGCTGTCTGCGAACAGGGCCAGCAGGATGCAGACGGTGAACACCGCCGAGCCGATGGCCCGGCTGCGCCGCAGGCGGCGCTCATTGCGGGTCTTGCTCATCCTGCGCCACCTCCTTTCAGCTCCGGCGTGCCCCCGTGGTACTCGACACCGAAGGCATCGCAGAGCTGGCGGTCGTTGAAGTACCGGGGGATGAGGATGCGCAGTTCCTCCCGGGTAAAGCCGTCCAGATTGTGCAAGCGCTTGTAATAGGTGGCGGTAGATTTGGGCATCAGCCGCATGGTGTCCTTGTCGGTCTCCCCGCGCATGGCCTGCCCATACCGCAAGGCGGCCATGAAGGCCCTGTCCATGCGGGTTTTGGGGGTATCTCGAAGTTTCGGCATAAGTAAACCGCCTTTCTCAAATATGCAGCAGCTTGTCCAGTAGAGCGGCGGCGCTGTCGGCCTCACTCAACCGCTCCATCGCCCGGCCCTTCGCGCCGGGACACTCCGCCTCAATGGCAAGGAATGCCCCCGCCTCGCTCTCATAACGGGCTACAATGCCCTCCATATGCCGGATCAGGGCGTCCAGTTCTTCTTGGGCGACGTCGATTTTCATTTTTGCACTCCTTTCATCCGCCGGGCCGGCTGGCCTTGCCCTCCCCCTGCCGCCCGTGGTAGAATGTGGGCGATAGAAGGGAGGCTGGTATCGTGTTAAGTCGTCGATCCGTAAAATTGCTTAAATGGATGGCACAAAATAATGACTGGTGCCATGAGCGTAAACTAGAAATGCGCTATCCAGGTTTTGATTACCGTTCGCTGTCTGCACTCTGTGATGACGGACTGTTGGATTCCGCTGTTCCAGAGGATGAACCCCCGCAGCTTGATGAATACGGTTCGGAGTTTTATTGTCGTCAATACCGTATCAGCGACAAAGGGCTTGGGTATCTGGAAGCGCAAACTGGTGAACGGTGGAAAGAGTTCCGAAACTGGTTCAGCCTAGCGATCGCGCTCTCCGCATTTATCAAGTCCTTTTTCTTCTAGAAGAGAAGTTCTTTTATGAGCGCAGCGCCAGCCAAGATAATGGGGGTGCTTTGCAGTAACTCAAACCAGAACGGGTGGTTTTCCTCTAGCCATTTCCAAAACATTTTTATTCACCGCCCTTATTTGATTTGGTAGGACACACAGAGTAAGTCCTCTGGTACGGTTTGCGAACCAGTACAACGGTATCCCGCTCCCGCCGCTCTTGTAACGCTACTACAAGGGCGGCGACTTCTTTTGCGTCGGCCTCGATGGTGATCTTCATTGTTGTTCACCTCCTTTCGCTTGGCTTGCCGCCCCTTTGCCGCCGTGGTAGAATGTGGGCGGTAGAAGGGAGGTGGCATGTCGTGTATTGTCCTTTGCATTCAGGCCAGAAGGGAACAGTTGTTTGCGATAAGGATTGCGCTTGGTATACGGGCTCCGTCGATGGCACGGAACCCGAGTGCGCGGTCTATACGCTCGCGGTCGCCCTTGGTGGTTGTCGGACTATTCTCTCCGACTTGGAGAAAGACGCCGACGAGACCTCCAGCGCGGTTAATTCTCTTGCGGGTCAATCTTGACCGTCAGGTAGTGCTCTGCTGCCGCAAAGATCCGGGGAACTTCATAGTAGGTGGCTCCGTTCTTGGCGAGGACTTCAGCCACTTGCTTCGCTGTTTCCTGGATCTTTTCCTTTTTTTGCTGTTCCATTTTGCTCTCCTTTCCAATAGTCCGGCTTATCGGGCTTCGCTTGTGGTATCCTTCTCAGAAAGAAGCTCGTCCACGGTTACGCCAAAGTAGTCGGCGACCTTTTTCACGTGCTCAATTTTCGGATTGCTGCCGTCTTTCCAGTTAGTGACAGTGGAGACATGAACACCGACCTCTTTCGCCAATTTGTATGAACTGATGCCTCGGCTTTGCATCAAGTCACACAAATTTGTTGCATAGCTCATTTTTTCACCTCCAACTCCTTTACATCTTTAGTCTAATGTGCTAGACTGTATATAGTTCTTCCCAGAACATTCACACTATCTATTGCATTAGACTTTATGTGCTTATTATAAGCCTCGTCTGTCTAATGTGCAAGACATTTGTGCTTGAAATATCTAATAAATTAGACGGGTGAAGATTATGAACATTGCACAAAATCTAAAGAAACTTATGGATAACAGAGGGCTAAGTAATTCTAGACTTGCACGAGAAATCCACGTTCACACGAGCACTATATCTAATTGGCTAGAAGGCAAAGAAGTAAAAGCTGAAAACCTCACAGCTCTCTGTGAATATTTCGGTTGCTCTTTAGACTATCTAGCTGGTACGACAACAGAAAAAGCGCCCACCCAAGAGGGTGAGCGCCCAAAAAGCAAATTACGGTCTATAGCGCGCTTGGAAGATTCCAAGATTACCCCAGAACAGGATGAACAGATTGCAGATTATATTGATTTTCTGCTTTCTAAAAAAAAGGATCTATGAGTTCAAAAATTATTAAATATCATCGCGCGTTTAATGCGTCTCAAACTCTACTCGATATAACTGGAATAGATGAATTTCCACTCAACTTTGATGACCTCTTTTCAAAGAAAAAAAGAGCTCCCATCCTAGTTTCCAGCATGAAAGACTATAATGCGTGGGTCTTTTCCAAGCATCCGAGCCAGTGGGATCCAGTATTTGTCTTAGACGCAAAATGTTTTTACTATCCAGATAGAGATACCTATATGATACTCTATAATGAGGCTCGCCCTGAAACTAGAATTCGTTTCTCACTAGCTCATGAATTGGGACATATTGTGCTTGGACACTTGAATAATGAACGTACCGAAATTTCCAGAGGTGGAGTTGATGATCCGACTTACTATGCCTTGGAGGGGGCTGCAAACACATTTGCAGGGAATCTACTTGCACCTCCTATACTTATAGATGACTTCCTTGCCGGAGCTGAATTTGACGTTGAACGGATTTCTACACGCTTTAATATCTCTCCAAGTGCTGCAAAAGATTATAGAGCCGAAGATTATAGATACTGGAAAACATTGAATCCAAGTAAGCACGAAAAAGCTATTCTGAAAAGATGCCATCCTGGGTTACATAAGCAAGTATGCATCGAATGCGGTGCCGCCTTTGAAATCGAAGGGGCCTTGTTTTGCCCAATTTGTGGTGCCAATTCATCGAGTATCTGCTATCGGGGAAAGGATGACGCAGGAATGATATATTCAGGTGCCGAACTAAAAGAGTCTGGCCAAGCAAAAGAATGCTTACAATGTAAAAATGAAGAGCATTTAGCAGATGCTGAATTTTGCATGATATGCGGAAAGCCTGTCATAAATAGATGTACGTCTGCGATTGATCAAAGTGTGTCGAGTGAATGCTGGCAGTGCTCTCATAATGAGCCCCTTCCCGGCAATGCTCGATACTGTCCATATTGTGGAAGTAAAACAACCTTTTATGAGCAAGGGGTTTTATTTGCTTACAATGACGACGATGTTCTTCCATTTCCATTTTAAGTAATGCCTAAAGCAGAAAGGAGCCCCCTATGCCTCTCCCAAAAGAAGACCACTACACTCTGGCCGATGTGCTGACCTGGGACGAACAGGAGCGCATCGAACTGATCGACGGTGCACCGGTGATGATGGCCCCGCCCTCCAGGGCCCACCAGAAGATCAGCGGCGAGTTGGGCCGCCAGTTGGGCAACTACCTGGACGGAAAGAAGTGCGAGGTCTACGCCGCCCCTTTCGCCGTCCGGCTCTTTGAGAAGTCCGGCGACCGGCCCGAGAACGTTGATACCTTGGTGGAACCCGACCTGTCCGTTGTGTGTGATCCCGACAAGCTGGACGATGTGGGCTGCAAGGGCGCTCCTGACCTTATCATCGAGGTTCTGTCCCCCTCCACCCAGCGCCATGACCGGCTGGTAAAATATAACTTGTACCAGCGGGCCGGTGTGCGTGAGTATTGGATCGTAGATCCAACTGCTAAGAGTGTCCAGACCTTTGTTCTGGAGGACGGACACTATACTGCGGCCAGCTTCGGCTCCCCCGATGATGTACTGAAGGTTTCTGTCCTGGACGGATGTTTCATTGAACTGTCTAAGGTATTCCCTGGATAATAAAAATACCGCTCCCGGAATCCCCCAAGAGCGGCGGCCTTGACAAGAGAATACAGGACGGTTTATAATAGATATAGAAAGGCGCTGCAACAAGCGGTTAGCCCAGGGTCAAGTGAATAGTTCCATTAAGAAACCGTCACCGGCCAGGGTGGCGGTTTCTGCTTTTCACAATAATCGTAAAGGTGAACCGTCCGATATGTAGTGTGATCCGCATGGGCCTCACCCCCTTTCGGGAGGTGTGGCTAACCGCCTGCCGTTGTGCAGCGCCACAATCAGAATTGCATATCGTTCGACAGAAAGCAAGAGAAACCGCCCCCGGCGCTGGAACACCGAGGACGGCTCATATAGGGGTGATAAGGTTTGGCGGCCATTATCACCCTCTCATATTATCATACTCATGGGAGGTAATCAAGCATGGCGACCGCAAAAAAACTGCCCTCCGGGAGCTGGCGCGTCCAGCTCTACGCCGGCAAGACGCCGGACGGCAAGCGCCGTTACCTGTCCTTCACCGCCAACACGAAAAAGGAGGCGGAGTATCAGGCCCTGCAATACCAGTTGCACTACAAAGAGGTCAACCGGGACCCCACCAGCATGACGCTGGATGAGGCCATGGAGAAATACATCTCCAGCAAGGACGGCATTCTCTCCCCTTCCACTATCCGGGGTTATGAGAACATCCGGCGCAACAACCTGAAGGGCCTCATGCCCCTCGCTCTGAACCGGATCACCCAGCCCATGGTGCAGGAGGCCATGAATCAGGAGGCCAAACCGTACACGGATAAACGGGGCAGGCAGCGCGTCCGCTCGGCCAAGTCCCTGCGCAATATCCACGGCCTGCTCTCTGCGGTTCTGGCGGAATACCGCCCGTCGCTGACCCTGCGCACCCGTCTGCCCCAAAAGGAGGTCAAGGAGCAGCGCATCCTGGAGCCGGAGCAAATGGCCGCGCTGCTGCGCGCGGTAGAGGGAAACGTGATGGAGCTGCCGGTGCTGATGGGCCTATGGCTCTGTATGCGGGCCTCTGAGATCTCCGGTCTGACCTGGGGCTGTGTGGATTTCAGACACAAGACCATCACCATCAAGCGTGCGCTGGTTCGTGACAAGGACAACCACTGGGTAGAAAAGGGAACCAAGACCACCAGCTCTACCCGAACCCTCAGCGTGCCGGATTACATCATGGAGAAGCTTGCAGCCGCCAAAGAGACCTCCAGCGGAGGCGACCGGGTCGTCCCGCTTTCCAGCGAGAGCATGTATAAGCGCCTAAAAACCATTCTGCGCAAGCACGATCTGCCAGACATCCGGTTTCATGACCTGCGCCACACAGCGGCCTCCGTGATGCTGACGCTGAACATACCGGACAAATACGCCCAGGCCAGGGGCGGATGGGCAACGAACCACACCATGAAAACCGTCTATCAGCACACCATGCAGTCCCAGCAGTCAGCGGTAGATATGGCCATTGACAATTATTTTTATAACCTGATCGAAAAAAATGAGGCGGAGGAGACTCCGCCAACTATGTGATATTTTGTGTTGCATTTCCTTCTTTCGTGTGATATTTTCTTGATTTTCTCTATACAGTGTTGTAGTATATGAGCAAAGAGAAAGGGGGAAGCCGTCAGCGCAATCCCTTGCAGCGCAGTTGTTTTTCCGTAAAACAAGAAACCCCAGTCTCTTTTCGAGACTGGGGTTTTTGGTGGAGGCGGGGGGAGTCGAACCCCCGTCCGAAAACGCTTCCTCGGGAACCTCTCCGGGCGCAGACGGTCATTTACATTCCCTTACCCCGGCGTAGGCCGTCAAACTACAGGGCTTGGTAGCTTCATTGTTCATGGTGCGCTCAAAGCTTTGCGCACACACGTGCACCACTAAACGACGCCCCGTTCCGGCTCGTGGTCCTTCCGGACGGGACGGTCACGGCTTAAGCCGCGACAAGCTCAACGTTATCGTTGTTCTTTAATTTATAAGTTGCCCATTTTAAGGATGATAGGCGCATCCGCCCGCTATTCCCGCCTCTACGTCCCCGTCGAAACCAGTACGCCCCCGGCTCGTCGCAAAGTCCGCTTTCTTCTGGGCACCCGCCAAAGGCGGACATCCGTCAGTCCGCTCCCTTGCTCCTCACCTTCCCGGTGAACCCGCTGACGCTGGGCTTCACCGGGAGAGATGAGGTTACAGGACATTTCTGCGTGGAATTGAGTCGTTGAGCTCTCCTGAAAATCAGCACTTGGCCGGGGCGGGGTAGTCCACGCCGAAGGTCTCCACGGTGACGGACTTCATCCGCTGCTCCTGCTTGGGCTTATCCATCCGGTCCCGGTCTGCGTTCACGATGGTATCGGCCACGTCCATGCCCTCGATCACCTTGCCGAAGGCGGCATACTCGCCGTCCAGATGGGGGGCCTTCTCCACCATGATAAAGAACTGGCTACCGGCGGAGTTGGGATTCATGGCGCGGGCCATGGAGAGCACACCCCGGTCGTGCTTGAGGCCGTTCTGCACCCCGTTGTGGCTGAACTCACCGCGGATGGAATAGCCGGGGCCGCCCATGCCGTTGCCGTTGGGGCAGCCGCCCTGGATCATGAAACCAGGGATCACCCGGTGGAAGATCAGGCCGTTATAAAAGCCGGACTGCACCAGGCTGATGAAGTTGTTGACCGTGTTGGGCGCCACCTCCGGGTAGAGTTCAGCGACCATTTTGCCGCCGTTCTCCATCTCAAAGGTGACAATGGGATTTTGAGCCATTGGATTCCTTCCTTTCCCAGGGGGATGCCCCCCTCTTTGACATCAATAACCGCCGGTGCGGCGGGATTTCATAGTGCGGTCCATTTCCCTCTTGGCGTCCTTGGCCGCGGCGGAGGCCCGCTTGTCGTAGAGCTTCTTGCCTTTGGCCAACCCCACCTCCAACTTGACCCTGGGACCGCGGAAGTAGAGAGACAGAGGCACCAGCGCGTATCCATCCTGCTTTACCTTGGCGAAGAGGCGGAGGATCTCCCGCTTGTGCATCAGCAGCCGGCGAGAGCGCAAGGGGTCCTTGTTGAAGATGTTCCCTTTCTCATAGGGGCTGATGTGCATGCCGTGAACGTGCATCTGTCCGTCTTTCACGATACAGAAAGAGTCCTTGAGGTTGACATGGCCCTGGCGGATGGACTTGACCTCGGTGCCCGCCAGCTCGATGCCCGCCTCGTACTTATCTTCAATAAAGTAATCGTGGTAAGCCTTGCTGTTCTTTGCAACCACCTTGATTCCCTTGCCGTCCATGTCCTCACCTCCGGCCTGCGTTCCGGCTATATATGCCTGGATTTTTATTATACCACGCTTGTCAATAGGTCAGACGGGAAAGTAGGAGAGCAGCGCGGTGAGGGCGTCCTGATCCCACACGGGGCGGCCGTGCTCGGCCAGACGGGCTTCCAGATGGGGGCGTGCGGTCTCACAGCGGCCGAACTCCGACAGCCGCGCAATGGCCTGCTCCTCCCCCGCTCCCAGCGAGAGCCACCAGCGGTCCTCCCACCAGAGCAGCGCCGCATCCGGCCGCGGTGCGGGCAGATCCCGGGCCGCGGCCACCACAGGCTCCAGCCCGTCAAAGGAAAACCAGGCCCGCTCCGGCGCGCGGACATGGGCAAACACCAGAACGCCGCAGGCATCCGGGTAGGCCTCGATCTCGATGGAGCCCTCCAGAGTGATCCCCGCCTCGTGGAAGGCGGTCTGTGTAATGGCCAGCGCCCGTTCCAGAGTCAGCCCTGCCGGGGTGAGACCGTGCTCCTTCAAGTCCGCAGGTGTGATGTACAGCGCCACGCTGGCGCTTCCGATTGGCTGGATCGTCATAACGGGCCTCCTTTTGCAAAAATCAATCCGACCGTTGATGGTATTATACCGGATGGCCGTGGACTTTGGATAGCTGTAATGATTGGGGGGATTGGCAAAGGGGCGGAATCTATGATATAATGTGGTTTAATCTGGATGCAGCAGTGCAAAGGCTGTGCAAAGAAAGGGATATGCCGGATGGAACTGATGGAAAAGACAGTGGAGAGCCGCGTGCTCTTTGAGGGAAAGATCATCACGGTGCGGCTGGACAAGGCGGAACTGCCCAACGGCCGCGTGGCCTCCCGGGAAGTGGTGGAGCACCCCGGCGGGGTGGCTATTCTGCCCCTGTTTGACGACGGCACGGTGAGCCTGGTCCGCCAGTTTCGCTACCCCTTCCAGGAGGTGGTGGCCGAACTGCCCGCAGGGAAGTTGGAGCGGGGCGAGGACCACCGTCTGGCCGCCCTGCGTGAGCTGGAGGAGGAGGTGGGCGCCTCCTGCGGGAGGCTGACCTACCTGGGGTGTCTCTACTCCTCCCCCGGCTTTTCCTCGGAGGTGCTTCACATGTATCTCGCCCAAGAGCTGACTGAGGGAGCCTGTCATCCGGACGAGGACGAGTTCCTCTCCGTGGAGCGCATCCCCTTCTCCGCCCTGGTGGAGCAGGTACGGCAGGGGGAGATCAAGGACGCCAAAACCGTGGCGCTGGTGCTGAAGGCCAAGCTGCTGGGACTGTGAGTGTGTGGAGGAATTGCCATGAACAAGCGTATCCTGATCGTGGAGGACGAGAAAAACATCGTCGATATTCTCAGCTTCAATCTGTCCAAGGAGGGCTATGAGACGCTGGAGGCCTACGACGGCGAGGCGGGCCTCCAGTTGGCCCTGGAGCAAAACCCGGATCTGATTCTCCTGGATCTCATGCTGCCCAAGATGAATGGTTTTGACGTATGCCGCAGCCTGCGCAGGGAAAACCGGAGCACACCGGTCATCATGCTTACCGCCCGTGAAGAGGAGACCGACAAGGTTCTGGGACTGGAGCTGGGGGCCGATGACTATATCACGAAGCCCTTCTCCATGCGGGAGCTGCTGGCCCGGGTAAAGGCCAATATTCGCCGCAATGAGATGGTAGGCGCCGCCGGCGCGGCTGCTCCCCTCGGCGGCAGTCGGCGTATTGAGCACGGCCGTATCGTCATTGATGTCGACCTGATGATCGTCTACAAGGATGATCACCCCCTGGAGCTGACACAGCGGGAATATGAGCTGCTGAAATTTCTGGCCTCCCAGCCCGGAAAGGTCTTTTCCCGGGAGGCTCTGATGGAGCACGTCTGGAACTATGAGGGTTATGTAGGCGATGTGCGCGCCGTCGATGTAGCCGTGCGCCGCCTGCGCGAAAAGGTGGAGGACAATCCCGCAGTCCCGCAGTTTATCGTCACTCGAAGGGGCCTGGGCTATTACTTCAACGCATAAAACTCCAGCAAGGCAAGCCGCAGGTTGAATTCGTGTTGCCTGAAATCTTACATCCCTATGGAGTCTCCGTGCGGCCTGGCGTGCAGGGAACGGACGACTCCGCGGCCCTGTAGTTCATCATAACCGGGAGGCCATCGGGTACTGCTTCAACGCTTCGGCTCAGGACGCCGTTGCATCTCTTGGAAGAATTGGGAGGGGGTGTCCCCATGTTTCGAAGCCTGCACATGAAGCTCATGCTCATCATGACGCTGCTGATTATCTCCCTGATGACGGTGGTAGGTGCATTTCTGATCAATTCGGTTGCTAATTACTACACGCAGGACTTCTATACCCAGATGTCCGAGGCCTTTGGCGACCCGGACTTCTGGAAGGATCTGGAGACTCCCATCGAGGGTGAGGAGGACGCCGCATCCAGCATCGCCCACATTCTGGATACCAACAGCACCCTCGGCATTGACAACCGCAGCCGGAAATACTACGTACTGGACGGTACCGACGGCCACTGGCTGGCAGGCTCCGACGATAAGGAGTCCGGACAGGCGATGCCCAATGATTCCCGCAACCTGATGCGGGTGCTGGCGGGTGAGGATGCCAGCGACGATAACTCCCCCGCCGCCGCCTATATGGACGTAGCCGTGGCAGTACAGCGGGGCGAGGGCCGCTACATCGTCTATGTGCAGGACAACGGCGCCAATGTGTCCGCCCTCAACAGTGAGCTGATCACGCTGATTGTAGAGGCGTTGATCTTCGGCCTGATCATCTCCGTGCTTCTCTCTTTCCTGCTGTCCAAGACGCTGATCACCCCCATTGAGCGGCTGACCGAGGGCGCTGAACGGGTGGCGGACGGCGACTTTTCCCACAAAATCGAGGTGGCCTCCCGAGACGAGATCGGCGTGCTCACCGGCACCTTCAATGACATGGCCCAGCAGCTCAAGCGCACCCTGGAAGAAGTGGAGAACGAGCGCACCAAGCTGGGCACCCTCTTTCTGCATATGACCGACGGTGTGGTGGCCTTCTCCCGGGACGGCTCGGTAATCCAGTCCAACCCCGCCGCCGAGGAGATGCTGGGCCGATCCATTCCCATTGGCGGCAGCGAGAACTACGATACACTCTTCTCCGACATTGCTCCCCTCCAGGGGGTGCTGGCCGTGGAGCAGCCCGGCTACCTGGACGGTGAGCGGGATGTGGGCGGCCGCAGCCTGGAGCTTCTGCTCACCCCCTTTGACCAGGAGCGTCTGGGCGGCGTTCTTGTCGTCATTCACGACGTAACCGAGCAGCGCAAGACCGAGGAGCTCCGCCGGGAGTTTGTGGCCAACGTGTCCCACGAGCTGCGCACTCCCCTGACCAACATCCGCTCCTATGCGGAGACGCTGGCGGACAACGCAGGAGAGCTCCCTCCCAACACGGAAAAGAACTTCCTGGGTGTTATTCTCAACGAATCCGACCGTATGACCCACATTGTGCAGGATCTGCTCACCCTCTCCCGCTTTGACTCCGGCCGGGCCGAGCTGAAGTTGGCCCCCTTCCCTTTCGGACAGGCGGTACAGGATGTCTACAACGCCAACCTGATGGAGGCCCAGCGCCACGGCCACGCCATGGAGCTGGACATCACGGAAGAGCTGCCTGAGATTACCGGGGACCGTGAGCGGATCGTACAGGTGATGATGAATGTGGTATCCAACTCCATCAAATACACCCCCGATGGCGGCCGCATCCGTATCTCCGCCGGCCGCCAGGACCGGCGGGTGTGGATGGAAGTGGCCGACAACGGCATCGGCATCCCCAAGGAGGACCGGGGCCGCATCTTCGAGCGGTTCTACCGGGTGGATAAGGCCCGCTCCCGCGAGTCGGGCGGCACAGGACTGGGGCTCTCCATTGCCAAGGAGATCATAGACCGCCATGAGGGTACCATCGAGTTGGTGGACCGCTCCGGTCCCGGTCTGACGGTACGAATCACCCTACTGGTGGAGGGCCCGCACCATGGAAGGGAATAAGCGCGTGCGCCGCCGCAGACGAAACACCGTGGAGCGGCTTAAAAACCTGCTGATCCTGCTGCTCACCCTCTCCGCCGTGGTGCTCACGGTCCGGGTGCTGATGTTCAACGGGCTGGTGGATAAGGGCCCCCGGGGCTGGCTGGATCATCTTCTCTCACTTTTAGATCCCGGACAGAGCGTTCCGGCAGACGACCCCGAGGCGACCGGACAGTCCGGAGCCGCCGCCCAGCCCGTGCGTATTGCTGTCTGCGATGGGGTGGACCGCTTTGCGGTTCAGTATGACCCAGCCCAAGCCGACCGCCTGTTCAGTTCGGTAGGCATCCTGCTCAGCGAGGCTCTCTCCAGCGCCGCCTCTCCCCATACAGTTCCGGAGTCAGCCTGGCGGGACGCCCTACAGGCCCCGGGCGTGTGGTTCGACTTCCTGGGAGAGCTCCCGTTGGAGGCCCTATACGCCTGGATGGGCGAGGGCGGCAGCAACCCCTCCCTTACTGCTACAGCCCGCCAGTTGGCCGTGGCCCAGGATCTGGATGGTGGGGTCTCCCTGTACTATCATAATGAATCAGATGGCCTGTATTATGCCTGTGAAACGGAGGTCGCCTACACTGGCCATATGGACGAGCTGGTTTCCGGCCATGGGAGCAACGGTGCATTTTTTGTCTTTGAGTTGGAGGCGGACCGGGGCTATGCCGGGCTGGACCCCTATGTACTGCTCACCTCCGCCACGCCGAGCCCCCTGGTGTACCACTCCGCCAACCCCCTCTCCTCCCCGGACGAGGCCACCATATCGGCCCTTCAGGCCGCTGTTTCCTTCCAGACACAGAGCGATGCCCTGTACGAAATCCCTGGCGGCCTGCGCCTCCGGGTAGGACGGGAAACTCTGGAGATCGGCAATGACGGCACCGTGTCCTACCACACCTCAGAGGATGCGGCCTCCCGCTATCCCATCGGAACCACAGATGGCTATACGGTGTCGGAGCTGGTGGAAACCACCCGGCGGCTGGCCGCAGATACTGTGGGCGCCTCCTGCGGCGCCGCCCAACTCTACTTGATGGATATCACAGAAGGAGCCGACGGCACCACAGAGGTCTGCTATGGCTACAGCCTGAGCGGAGCGGCCGTTCTCCTTCCAGAGGACGGCTGCGCCGCCCGGTTCACGGTGCGGAACGGACAGATCATAGACTATACCCTGCGCTTCCGCCGCTATGAGGAGACTGCGGAGCACAGCCTGCTTCTTCCCGAGCGGCAGGCCGCCGCCGCGCTGGAGGCCCTGTCTCCCGAGGGAAGGGAGTTAGTGGTCTTTTATACGGATAATGGCGGTGACACTGTGGAGGCCGACTGGGCCGCCAGATAGGAATGATGCCCTGTGGAATGGTCCAAATTAAAAAACATCATCCTGCTTCTGCTGGTATCCGTCAATGCCTTCCTCCTGATTCTGGTGGGTGTGCAGGAGAGCCGTGCCGCCCGCTATGAGGAGGATACGCGCCAGGCGGCCGTACGCGTTCTGGAGCAGAGCGGCATCACCTTCGGCCCGGAGCGGGTCCCTCAGGAGGCCGGACTCTCCCCTATGACCGTCACCCGCGACCGAGAAAGCGAGGCCATCGTGGCGCAGACTCTGCTGGGCGATGTCTCTCGTGAGGGGGAAAACGATGTCCGGCATCGGTATTCCAGTGTACAGGGCACCGCTGAATTCTCCATGAACGGCACCTTCTCAGTGCGTTTTCAACCTGGTGCCTGGGCCAAGGAACATGAGCGCTCCTACGAGGATGCCTCCCAGTCATGCCTGGAGCGAATCGATTTCCAGGGCACTCTCATCTCCTCCGAGTCCGGTGAGCGCCCGGGGCAAACGGTACTGACCTACTACCAGAACTGGGAGGGAACACCCCTTTTTTCCTGTCAGGTCACCCTGCTCTGGCAGGATGACACACTGCTCCGCATGGAGGGCCAGCGCCTGTCCGGCACCATAACCTCGTCCAGCGAGGAAGAGACCCTCTCTGCCGCCACAGTCCTGGTCCGTTTTCTGGCCGGTGTGACAGAGGGTGGCTTTGTGTGCAGCCGCATTGACGAAATGAACGCGGGCTATCTGATTGTCAGCGGCACCACGCGGCCTGTCGAGCTCACACCGGTCTGGCGCATCACCACAGACAGCGGCGCCTATTATGTGGACGCCATAACGGGAGAGCTCTCCCCCACCGAAGATTGACAAATGCCCCCTCCTACCATTTGTGTCCGACTTGGACACATCCAGCTTATCCAGGCTGGTGCCGACCTGGTTCCATACCTGGATGAGCACCACCTCATCCCCGCTGTAGAGGCGACGGAGCGAATCCGGCGTGATTCCTTTTCCGCAAGCTCAGTCAGCAAGCGCGGTACTTGCGGAATTTTGGACTTGATTGCTACCCGCAATAAGGGAATGGGCGCCGGGCTGCAATAATTTCATGCCGTACCTCAAATTTTGTATCGTATTTTTACCTCTGCCCGTGGCACCCTAGTGGTGAGGTGATACTATGGCAAAGCAAGGTATGTCCCGCCCCGAGCGGACGCACACCCAACCCCACAACGACGCCCCACCCGTCCCCGAGCTCCAGGGCAAGGCGAAGCACACCAAGAAAAAGGCCAATCCCATTGTGGCAGGCACCTCCGGCCCCACAATGCTGGTTTACCACGAGCGTCCGATTCCCGTTGACGCATACCCCGAGCTGGACACTGATCTGGCGCGGGATAACCTGGAGAATGACCTCCCTGCTGCTGATCTGGAAGATCTATAGTCCTGAGCCGCCCCTTTCATGGGGCGGCTTTTTGTGGACCATTTCGAACTACTCAACCGTTGCGGTCATAGGATACTCTACCGTATTTGGGAGAGGAGGTTCTACTGTGGAACCAGATAAGTCCGTAACCATGTACGCCACGGTATGCAGATCCTGCGCCTCACAGCTTCTTGTGTGCGACCATTGCACCAATCAAGCTGTCGTTGTGCACGCCGGTAACGCTCTCTGTTTTTGCCCTGGCTGTCAAGTATGCATCCACTACAACGGAGTAATGACGCATAGCATCCCCCCGCAGATCAGCGCCACCTGTATTCACGCCATGGGATAATGATTCCCTCGGCCTACAGGATACTCGCTTAGCCGCTGGACTTCTCGTCTTTGCCGGGTACTCCCACGGCTCCTATTCGGCATTCCAACAATACATGCCGCCCGCGTGGGACACGGAATGTTCCGACCGGAAATGCAAGAAGCAGCTTCTAAACAGTTGAAAAAGCTTCGCCTATACATCCCTCAGGCTCCTGTGGTAAACCTTACTTGTAAGTTAAGGAGGACTGGCAGATCACCTTGTATAAGTGCGCCCCTATCCGGATACTACATACAGATTTACTGGTTAAAAAGCAGGATATATTATGGTATCAAAGCTGTGATTGATTTTTGTACCCACTCGCTGAAATCACGGGGCATGCGCCGGATTGCTGGCCGTCTGTTCGTCGGACTTTGATCCGCGTTGTGCACGTTGTAATGTTTGTACGCCGGCAATGGGCTTATTGCGCCCTGATCTACTGGTTATGTAAAGACGAATTATTTTAATCATCATAATTAGAATGATAGTAAAAAGTGCAGCTATATGGCTGTGTTGTTTTATGCTATGCTAATTCCGTTATCAGGTGGCATTTCTCACCCGTGGATTTATTCCAACTCCCTGGAGACTTGACAGAGATAAAACAGACCGGCCTTCATTTGGAATATTCACCCATCTGGTCCGAAAACAAGCACGAATTGTTTTCGGGCCTTTTTCTGTCCAAAAGGATAACACAAACCTGGCGCAGAGGAGCGCTCCCCATGCCGGTTTCACCAGTATGCAGTGTATCTTTCCGTCCTGCTGCCGGGGGCGGACCACGGACGCCGGCAGTATCATCTGCCCCTCACCCAAGGACGCGCGGCCGCTGTGGGAGCCCGGCTGGCCTCCATCCTCTCATTCCAGTCACCTCAATGCGTTTACCGCTCCCGGTGCTGACTGTGATGGGAGTTTCCCGCGGAAATCTGCCAGAAACAGTCGGCCCGCGCCGTTGGGTGCACTGCGTCCTTTTTTGATTTTGAAAGGCAAGAGCGGCCGGCCGGTTTCACTGAATCCCATCCTGGAGCCACGCCTCCGGTATCATCTCGAGCAGACGCTACAGGAATGCAAGCTCCTTATCCTGGACGGTGTGCCCACCCATCAGGACATCACGGTCCTCCAGGCTTTTCGTTCCTACGCCCAGGAGCCGGACTCCACTCGCTCAATGGCCTCCCACGGCCTCCGACACACCTACGCGGGCGAATGGTACGAAGCCAACATCTCCCTATGCGGCCCAAAAGGCCGTGGCCGGGTTCCTCGGCCATGGGCGGGACGATGTGACCAACCTCTATTTTATGTCCCGCCCAAGACAGACCGTGAAGCGGCAGGAAATGATTTTGTCGTCCCTCTTATTTTCTCTAATGTTTTCCATTTGATACACCCTTAGGCTATCCAACATGAACGCCGGAAGCAGGGTCACGCCGCTCCTATCTCCAGGGGCGCTCCAATGCCTGACACGGAGCCCCACCATGACAATCCCTTTGACACCGATTTGCAAGTCCTCCATTCAAAGGACTTTTTCGCACGCATGAAAAGCACGGTTAAACCCGTGACGCCGATGATAACGCCGTGGTCGGTGTCCACCGTCTGGCGGCCCAAGTAGTGGGCCCCCCGGGGCCTGCCGGGGCGGTTCAGATGGCCGTCCTCCGGGTCAGTGTGGCACACACGCTTTCTGGTGTGGCAGCTATCCTTTTTGAGCTGTTTGGTTCGTTTGGAACGGTGTTTTCCGGTCCACTGGGCCGGTTCCTCCAGCCCCTCCTCCCCGTAGGTGTCCAGACGGTCTCAATAATTCCCTGGGCTCTCCTGGAGCTCCATCAGCTCCTCCGAGGCACGGGAGGCATTGGCCTTCACATAAGTCGGTACCCACCAGCCGACCGGTCACAGGGCCGTTTGGGACACACTGGCGTACTATTTCCTCAAACAGCCGCCGGAAGCTCTTGCCGAAGGAGGGCTTCCTCCACCGCAGCTGGGAGACGGGACTGTGGTCCGGCACCCGGTCCAGGAGGTCCAGCCCAAGTACGTCCGAATTGGGGACTTTGTCAGCGGCTTCATCGTGGCCAGAAGTGCCAGAGGGTTTGGGGGCACCCCAACAAGCATTTTTGCGGTGCAAAAACGTCAAGTATCTATACACTTGCCTTGCTTGATACTAACGTGCACCCCACAAACCTGCGGAAATGCAAAAAATCGAATTATCTTCCTATCCTTGATGTATTCAAGGATTTTGCTACAATAGTAGTTGACGATTCCCCCAATCACAATAGAAATCTGAGGAAAATCTTAATATTTTCTCATGTAAGGCTCAACAATTATAATATCCCTTTCTATTACAATATGTGGAGGACGATGCAAAGGAGGAGCGAAGTATCATGCCGGACAAAATACTAGTCGTCGATGATGAGGTCGAGATTGCGGATTTGATTGAAGTATATCTGAACAACGAAAATTATAGCGTGTTTAAATTCTATTCTGCAAAAGAAGCCCTCGAGTGTATCAACACAACAAACCTTGACCTTGCGATCCTGGACGTCATGCTACCGGATATAGATGGATATACGCTATGCCAGAAAATCAGAACAAGACACACATATCCAATTATTATGCTGACAGCCAAAGACGGAGAAACGGATAAAATCAACGGTCTGACACTTGGTGCAGACGACTATATGACAAAACCTTTTCGTCCGCTTGAATTAGTTGCAAGGGTGAAATCTCAGCTGCGGCGGTACAAAAAATACAATCCCGCGCAAGCTGAAGCGGAGGCCGGTGATGTCATGACCCACGCCGGTTTGGAGATGAATGTAAAAGCACACCAGTGTTTGTTGGATGGAAAATCACTTACGCTGACGCCTACTGAATTTTCGATCTTACAGATCCTTTTAGAAAGCAAGGGAACGGTTGTCAGCGCCGAGGAGCTTTTTTACAGGATTTGGGCGGATGAATATTACAGTAAAACGAACAACACAATCACGTCCCACATTCGCCATTTAAGAGAAAAACTGAATGATACGATGGACAATCCAAAATATATCAGAACGATATGGGGGGTCGGTTATAAAATTGAAGATTAAGTTCAGCAACGATTATGCTACATTTCGGGCTAAAATCACGCGTCGTTTTTGCGGTAACGCTTTGTTATCGATCCTTATCGTAATTGTTCTTTATGTGTTGCTGTGGAGACAGCGAGGAGGAAACCTAATTGCATACTTTTTGATGCATTTTTTTGGAGTAGACCGTGAAACTGCGAACATGATCTATTTCTACTATTTTCGAAGTTACAGGGAAGTGTTCTTTGCAGCGGCAATTACATTCGTCTTTGCGTTTTTGCTCCTGCGCCTATTCCGATGGATGACCAAATACTTCAAGGAGATCGATCAGGGAATTGACGCTCTGCAGGTGGACGATTCAAAGGCGATCCGCCTATCACCAGAAATGCTGCCATTTGAGAGTAAATTAAATGCTGTAAAGCAGACACTGGAGCGACAAAAGGCGGAAACGGCCCTTGCGGAACAGCGGAAAAATGAGTTGGTAATGTATCTGGCCCATGATATTCGTACCCCACTCACATCCGTTATCGGCTACCTGAGCCTTTTGCACGAAGATCCGGATATGCCAGCCCCTCAGCGTGTGAAGCATGTACGTATTACATTGGAAAAAGCGTACCGGCTGGAAAAGATGATTAATGAATTCTTTGAAATCACTAGATACAATTTACAGCAAATCAAGCTAATAAAAGAGTCGATAGACCTCTCCTATATGCTGATACAATTATCCGATGAGTTGTCTCCGGTCTTTTCTCAGCGCGGGCTCTCAATTAAACTGGAAATTGATGAAGATTTAACAGTTTGTGCGGATGCGGATCAGTTGGCCCGTGTATTCAGCAATATATTAAAAAATGCGGCGGCATACAGCTATCTGAATACAGAAATCAGAATCTCTACCGAGAAAGTGAGAGGACATGTCTTCGTCATTTTTCAAAACAAGGGGAATACAATCCCGGCTGAGAAGTTGTCCTCCCTCTTTGATAAGTTCTACCGCTTGGATGAATCCCGCGCTTCTGATACAGGCGGCACGGGGCTTGGGCTGGCAATTGCAAAGGAAATCATTCTTTTACATGGCGGTACGATCCATGCATCGAGCGAAAATGACACGGTCACATTTACGGTTCAACTGCCTGCGGCAGATTCAGAAAACATCTATCCTTCCTCAAGTTTTTCTCAAGAAACAAACAACTGAATATTCAAACTTGCCACGCTCCTGTTCAGTACAATGATAACTGTCAGGAGCGTGGTTTATTTTGCATTTTAGAAAAGGAGCATACCTATGAAAGAAACATTCGGCCAAAAAACCAGGCGGAGTCACAAACGCAACCAGCGGGTAGTGATGTTTTGGTGCGCATTTGTTTTTGCATTTGTCATCGCAGGAGTCTGGCTTTTTAGAGGAACCTTATTTCAGAATGATAGCGGCACATCTTCCTCGGGCACCAATCAATCCCGGCATGATGCGTGCGGGACGGCAGACAGTAGGCAAAAAAGTACAGATGTTACCCAGGCGCCGATGGATCATGAGGTCTGGCAGAAACTGCAAGACTTGGTGAGCCAGGATCAGCGGGTTCAGCAGGTCATAGATAACTGCGAAATCTATCCCGAGGATATTTTGAAAATGCTGTCCAGAAACCTGGATATGCTGAATTTTGTTTTAGAGTATCCAGAGAAAGTAGGGCAGGTTTTTGCTGAAACTGTCGGAGAGGTTGAAGTTGGAGAAGTTCCGCTTCTTCTGCAATACGATCAACGCTGGGGTTACGGCGACTATGGCAACAGCTCCGTTGCCGTCAGTGGATGCGGGCCAGCCTGCTTATCCATGGTGATTACCAGCTTAACGGGCGATGACACCATTACGCCGTATGTAGTGGCCCAATACGCCAGTGAGCAGGGATACTTTGTTCCCGGCGCTGGGACTGCCTGGACACTTATGAGCGAAGGAGCGAAGCACTTCGGAGTAATCGGGGAGGAACTGCCCTTGACAAAATCGATTATGGAGGGTGTCTTGAGGGAAGGCCGCCCCATCATTTGCAGTATGCGGCCCGGAGATTTTACAACAACCGGACATTTTATTGTGATTACCGGCATAAAGGACGGACAGTTTACAGTCAATGATCCCAACAGTACGGAGCGGAGCAATATGCTGTGGGATTATGATACTTTGAAACCGCAAATCAGCAATCTATGGGCATTTCAAGCCTTATAAAATGGTCCAAACTGTACCCCGCCAGAAAGCGCGGAGAGTAAGGAGGCAACGTACCAGGATACTTATTTCAATTTGCGTATTATATAGGAGGAATCTTTCCCATGGATTTTTACGCCAACGAAGGAAAGGCCGTTACCATTCAAGCTAACGGCAAGACGTATGCCCGCCATGCGATTACAACACATTTCGTCCAGGTAGGCGAGAATTATATCGACCTCCTGGAGAGATATGTCATACCAGTCTACCAACCGGGAGATATTCTTTCCGCCAGCGAAAAAGTCATTGCCCTATGCCAAGGGCGGGTAGTGACTGAGGAACAGGTCAAACCAGGCTTCTGGGCCAAGCTTCTTTCACGCTTTGTCCATCAGACGGCGGCTGGGCCCGGGATGGGCCTGCCTGTTAAAATGCAGTTTGCCATCAACTTTTGCGGCTTGGGAAAGGTCCTCAAGGCGGCTGTCTGCGCCGGCCTTAATAAGCTCCGCGGCATCCACGGTACTTTTTACGACATGCTGGACGATGAGGTGAGGGGACTAGACGGCTTTTGGGGGAGGGACATCCCGGAGTATGCGCATATTGGGATTCGTATTCCCAGTAAGCCGGATAAGGTCTGTGATGAGGTATATCTCAAAACCGGAATTGTGATGATGGTCGTGGATGCCAACGATTTGACTGTCGAACTTCTGGGAAAAAGTGAACAGCTCCAGAATTGGCCCGACTCTCAGCTTTTGGCTCTGATTGTAGATAATCCCGCAGGCCAAGACCGCCAGCTTACCCCCTTCATCCTAATCCGAGAGATTTCGTAAAGGTCTGCATGACAGCTAAAATTCACAGGGGGATTCTATTTAGCCTGATGACAGCTATGTAAAAAATACGTCAAAAGTTATCTGCCCAGCGGCAGGAAAGAAAAAACCGCCGCTGGGCACATATTCCCTCATGCTCGGATTTCTTGTACTAACGGCGGTTTAGCAATAAGCTGCCGTTTACTTATGCGCAGGATACGGCGGATTATAGGAGGATACTGCCATGTTGTTACCATGCAGCAAGCTGACTGATGGTTATTCATCAAAGAAAGTCCGGCCCTATTAGGGGGCCATTCCGCGGTCAACTGCGAAAATGGTCGTTTTCTGCCGGTATCCCTGTCTGGCCTTGTAGCAGAAATCTGCCAGTGCCCGAAAGAAAATCATGTTATATCTGTCCGCATGGTCTTGCGCCGTGCGGACGTTGTTATACCAGACTACCTCTGGCCATCGCGGCCAGAGGTGGGGGCGGCTGGCCTGGGCGCCGCTCCCCGCCATCCTCCATTTCGATCCGCCAGTCCGTCAACTGCTGAACACCGAAATAAAGACTAAAAATGAAAACTATCATTCTAAACAATTACTATCCCCATTTGACCGAGCGCGTCATTCTGGAGGCATCAGACGAAATTACTGTGACTCTTTCATTGGTGGCCGCCTGTGTGACAGCTACAAACGCCACAAGCAGGATCATGGCGAGCGTTCCATGGGCACTGATCACGGCTTTGAGGCCGACATGCCCTACCCGCCGCTGTCCCCGGAGCAGCCTCTAGAGACCGGTGAAGATCGGGACCCCCTCCATGCAGCCATCGTCCAACTCCCGCCTGTCCAGGCCCGGCGCGTTCATGCTTATTACATTCTCAGCGTCAGTAAAAAAATTGCCAGGGTCGAGGGCGTGGGGATCAGCAGGGTCTGCTAAATTTAAAATAGTTTGAAAAATTCTCTGTAAAAGAGGTCCTTTGCCCTAAAATCCGCCTAATAGATAAGAGGGTCCCCCTCCCACTGACAACTGAATACACAGTATTTCGGATACAACCCCCACGTAAATAGCGATAAAAGGCGCACCGCCAGGACAGCCAGCTTCGGGAGGTAATGGACAGCTGGCCGGGCGATTCACGCAAGCCTTAACTAGGGCACGGGAATTCCCCTCCATGAAGCGGAAGCCCTGGCCCGTGTCCTGCTCCCGGAGATACAGGCATTTTTCGAGAGCGAGGAAGGACAGCGGGAGTTTGCCGAGTGGAAAGCACAGCAGGAACAGGATAAAACGAAACAGGGCTAACACACAGGGCGGGGACATCTATAACGATGTCCCCGCTTTTTAGGTATTGTGTATTGACATCTGTTCTATTTGTGATATAATACACGCAAACTACCGTTATATTATCAATAGAATAGAATACAGTAAAAGGAGGGTGGACACCATGAATAAAAAAACCTATATGAAGAAATTTTCTCGCATTGTACGATGGAGATTGCCACCAAAAGAGGCTGACGAAGTTTTAAGCGACTATGAGGGGATATTACTTCACTACTCTGAAAATGATAATACACTCATACAGGAATTAGGACATCCATCCCAAACGGCCCAGATGCTGACAGAGCCTAAAGCATATCACCGCTGGTTGGCAGTTTTTGGAGTAATGACACTATGCTTATTACTTTTGGAAATCATACTGTTACGAGCACAATTCAACTTAAAGTTTTGGGAATGTATATTGCCGTGTTTTCTGGTATGTGGGGCTATAGTTCCTTTGGCCTGGTTTCGGACTTGCAGGTGCGCAGAAAGATTACCTATGCCTAAAGGACTGCTACCCATCATAGGCGCTCTACTGCTGGCCCTTTTTCTAGCAGGCGGAATGATATGGGGTTTAACAATGGGTATCTGGGAATGGATACCGCCGGAAAGGTCTGGCTTTGCGGCCCGGCTGTTGCTATGGGCGGTAGGCACTGCTGGCGCACTTACGGCCTTTGGCGGACTTATTCAATCACGGCTATCTGATTACCGTTGGCGAGCACTGTATATCATGGGACTTACGGTACTTATTGAATGTACTATGACGACAGTATTACTTACTAGTTTATCTCCTCTCGGTGTTTCTTGGTGGATACCATACGCTATTAGTTTCAGCATAACAGGGATATTCGGCTTAATTATTACGGGGGTATCTTTATGCTGAAAAAAGACCTAATCGAACTTTGTTTACTTCACCTGTTGGATGTAGAAGATCTGTATGGATATGAAATTCTCCACCGTATCCATAAAAGTTTCCCTGATACACAGGAGAGCGCAATTTACGCCTTGCTCCGTGGCCTGTGTAAAGATGGTTGCACCAAACAATATGAAGGAAAAGTTTCGGAAGGCCCTACAAGAAAATACTATCATATTACCGAGGCTGGACAATCAAAGCGAAAGAAATTACTCAATGAATGGCGTCGACTCCGTGATACTCTCATAGTGTTAGGGATAGAATAGCAAAGATGTAAAGGGCGGGAACTAATTCCCGCCCTTGTCCATTAAAATAGATTTTCAATAGAAATGATAATCCGAACTACATTATCCACTTAAATAATGTAGTTCGGATTATCAATGTTTGGTCCGAGTGACTGGATTCGAACCAGCGGCCTCTTGAACCCCATTCAAGTAGAAATCAAGTAGTTTCAATGATTTTAAGAATAAATTATGCAATAGATCAGCAATATAGGAATAATGAAATACACGTATAATATCAATAAGTAGCTCTAAAAAGGCGGAGGCTATTGCCCCCGCCCTTTGTTTAGCCCCTCACGATGTACTCGTAGTAGCGGGCCAGTTTGTCCTCCGGTGCGTCCTTGTCACAGAGGAACGATTTTGCCATGTCGGCGTAAAAATCAATCTTATCGCCGACACCGTGCTTCTTGGCTACTTTAACGTAGTCACTATAGACCATGTTGAGGGCCGCCCAGAACTGGATGGGGTCGCACTCAATCCCACGCTGGGCCATGACCTGTTTGGCCTGCTCCAGCGTCCAGTGAGCGCCGTGGGTGCCGTCCTCGTTGTCCATATGCTTAGACCATTCATCGGCCATCTCCTTCGTGAAAGGGATATAGCCGGAAGCAGCCCCATAACCTGTCATGCGTTCTCCACCTTTTCTGTACGCCATCTCGTCCATGCGGTAGTCATGGTCAAACTCTCTCGGAGTCCTCATTTCACCTTTGCCAGAGATAGCGAATCCGATTTTGTTCATGGGACGATTCATCTCCCGTCGCTCTGTGTATGCGCTCCCATCCTCCCGATAGACCGGTGGGACGTAAGGGTAGCCGTAGTGAGACTGAGGGCCATACATCCGGTCATCCCAGTAGCGGCTCTCTATCCACATACCACCATCGTTGCGTGGGGCAAAACGCCCATCAGAGTAACGGCGATAGCCCCGATCCTCCGGCTCCATCATCTCAGAGCGCGGTGCATAACGGCCATTGTCGTAATGCTCCCGGCCACGGCGGTCACGAAACTTATCATCGACATCGTAGTTGTCGTAGCTCCGTCCGTCGTTGTAGCGGCGATTGTTGCCACTGGACATGAGCATCATCCGAGTAGATCGTTTCATTTTGACCCCTCCTTACGCCGTAGGGGCGGGTGCAGCACCGCCGTCAATACTGGCAAGATTGTTACTGGGAGAGCAGCAGGGCTGCCCCAACATGCGGAACGAGCCGCCGGTTGGGGTAGTCACCACACAGACGGAGTAGCGGGTGCGAGTGCGGATGCCGCAGGCAGTCACCTGAGCGCAGTTACGCTTGGTAAGGGGATATAGCTCTGTCCCCGTACCAATAGTAATGTACACAGGTGCATTGATGGTAGTTGTGGCCGGGATGGACTGAGCTACCACAATACAATACTTTCCGCCGTTGTTGTAGGCACCGGCAGGCAGATTGATTTCAAGGTTGCCGCCGGTAAAGGTGACCGCCTGGCTTAGGACCAGGTTGTCGCACAGACGGCAAACAGGCTTACAAGACATAAATTACCTCCAAAAATCAGGGGCGGCAGACACTTAGCCCGCCGCCCCGAAATAGTCACGGCAAAGCCGGAAGATCAACTTACGAGGATTCCTCGTAAGTTTAGCAGCCACAACCACAGCCGTTGCTGTAGGCCCCGCAATAGGGGTAGGGGGCGGGCACCTGGTAAGCGGGCACGGGCATGGGGTTGATGCGCCGAATCAGCTCAGAGGTCTGAGCGTCAGACATGGCAGCAAGATAAGAGTTCTGTGCGGTCTGGCTGGCCTGGAACTTCAACGCCTGATTCTCAGACTGGAGGGAGGCGATCTTATCCTGAGTCAAGAAATTCAGGATTTCACGAGTACCAGCGTTCTGGCTGTCAATAATATCTCGTGTGCTATTCTGGATGGTATTCTGGATGGCGCAGGTGTTGGTAGCCATGTTGTAATTCACGCCGTCGATGGCGCGCTGGGTCTGGCAGCAGCAGTCCTGTGCCTGAGCGGCCATGTTGCACATCTGAGACTGGACACCGTTGAAGCCCTGAAGCAGCGCCACATTGGTGTTGTTGAAGCCGCTGGTGATGCTGTTGTTCAGGGCATAGGTGCTGTCACAGATGCCCTGCTGGATAGCAGAGATGCCGCGCTCCACACCATTGAAGGCAATGGCCTCATTGACATCGGCACGGGTAGCTAGGCCTTGGAGGCCGGGATCGGTGCTGGCACCGCCACCGCCGAAACCACCGAAGCCGCCGCGGCCCCAGCCAAAAATCATAGCGAAGATGATGATAGCCCACCAGCCATCGCCACCCCAAAAGCCGCCATTGTTACAGTTGCCGCCGTTGGAGTCGGAGCCAAGAGCATAGCCAGTCGCAAAATCGTTATCCATTGTATATACTCCTTTGTCAGTTATTACATCGGGGCCGTACGCTCCCCGGATGTTTCCAAAGAGCGGTTTTTATCAAGACCCGAAAACTGATAAAGAGTGCTCTATTTTATTTCATGGGTATACCTAGTTGTCGTGCAATTTCCTCAACGGAGGTTCCACTCTGTTTCGCCATGTTTTCTGCTGTTTGGCGAAGCTGTTGCGGGCTCTTGCCCTGGATAAGCCGCATGGCTTGAGCTGCCTGCGGATTCTGTCCAGCCATCTGCTGGAGCATTTGCATGGGGTTCCCGCCGTTTCGCGCCATCTGGAGCATGGCCATCATGGGATTATTCATCGGAGGCATCATTCTTTTTCCCTGCCTTTCCACCAGAAGCGGGCTTTTTCAGCCGCTCTATTTCGTCTTTCAAATTGTTGATGGTGTCCTTCATGTCCATAAATTCATCCAGCGGTGCGAAAGCCGGGGCCGGATTCTCTATCTGCTGGTCTCTTGCCTCCTGTTGGCCGTGAAACTCAAACACATCAGCAGCTCCGGTATTGGTATTGAAGCGTTTCATATAGACCACATTATGAGCGAGGTCGGGGAAAAACATGGGAGCACCCATGAAGTCAACCGGTACCCCCAGCGCTTCTTCTCTAGAGGCCACAGGACGGCAGAAAAAGGCAGGCTGTGTGTTTACATTCCCCTGTGGCTGAATGGTCTGTGAGGGCTGCTGAGCAGGTTGCTGGGGCTGATATACTTGTGGAGCCGGAGCAAATGGGGTAACAGGATTGTAGGCCCCATAAGCCGGGTATGTGTAATTAGGAAACGCCATACTGACGCGCCTCCCTCCCCGCCTCCAATGCGGTTACGTAATCCTCTAGGCCCTCGTCATCTCCCTGTGCCATGTACCACATCGCTGTTTCGGTGGCACAATCGCGGGACATGCCAGCGGCTACCATCCTCTCGATTAGAGTCATATCCAACACGTCCTTGTCCATAAAAATAAGGAGTCCGTGAGGAGGGCGGCGACGTGTACCAACCCTGTATCCTCACGTCCTCCTTGCCTATATTGTCGCATAAAAATACCCCGGCTGGGTGGCGTTCCAGAGGGGTACTTGTGTTAGTCCTGTTCGATTTATGTGACTTTTTGTGACTATATTTGACCGGAGGTTGATTCCCCTTGCAAATTCAGGATTTTAGCATATAATTAAATTACATAGAGGTGATATGGATGTATAAAAAGGAAATCAGAAATTGCAAGTTATTGATTCTTTTCTGTTTATTTGCTGTAGCATACGGTTCTGGTAATTTTGTATGGGGTGTTGTATCCGGGCGGATGTTTTCAATCGTAGGCGGGATTATTTGCGCGTTGGTGTGTGGTTTTTGCGCGATGCGAAGTATTCGAAACATTGAGAGTTACACAAGAATGGAAAAGGATTGCGAAGACTTAATGAAATGAACAAAGCAAAAGGAGCCGGGTTAATTCCCGACTCCTTTTAACTTTGTTATTCTGTTTGCCACCCGTTTCACTTCATTCAGTATGTACGGGATATGCTTGGATACCGTGGACCGCTCCCATCCAAGCTCCGCCGCAATGTCCATTTCCGCCCATTTGTCGATGATACGGCGCTTGGCGATCAATTCATCGTCCCGGTGCAGGGCGGCTTCATAGATGGCCGTTTCAAGCTCAGAGCGCAAGAGTTCGGCTAACTCTTGTGGTAGCTTCACTCTTGCGCTCATTTAGTCACGTCCTTTCGCCCTCCGGCGGCTCTGTGGGCAGCTTCTTCATGGCCTCCACCAGCTTTGCCGCCATCCCATTCCCACCCAACTCCTTGTAGGAATTGTACATGTCCAGCACGTTCTCCATCCCATAAATCGGGATATAACGTTGTTCGGAGTAGTGGTTGTACTCGGCAATGATTTCGCGCCTTAGCAGGGCCTGTACCCCATTCATAAGGGCATCGCTCTTCTGGTTGTCAGATTTGATGCGCTTCCGCTCTCGGGCCGCCGCAGCCTCGATGATCGCCACCAAGACCACAGCCGCGCCGGAAATCAGTGGGCCTACCCACTCCATGGGCATCAGCCCTCCTTAGTCAACTGCTTATAGACCTGATTGATACCAGTGGCCGCGAGGCCGCTCACAATGCCTACGGCGGCGGCGGTCAAATAGTCCGAGGCTGGAAACTCAGGCATGATAAACATGCCGAGGATGCCCAGCGCCGCGCCAAACGCACCGCAGATGATGGGAATCCACTTATTGTCCAGTCCAGTGGCCTTGACCACCTGGCCGACGAGGAAGCAGATTACAGTGATGACCGCCACTCCGGTGATACCCAAAGAAGAAATGTCCATGATATGTACCTCCATCAAATCAGATTCAACCGATCCAGCACGACGGCCAACTCCTGCCGGGTCATATTATCGCGGGGCCGGGTGCCGTCCAGTACGCCCTTGTCCTTGGCCTTCTGCCACGCCTCAGCGGCCCAAACGTCCGGGGTATCCTCCGCGTTGTCCGCTCCCGTTTCGCCCTGCCAGGCCACGCCCAGCCAGTCACAGATTCCCTTTGCGGTGGCCTCGGCCAGTTTGTCCCGGTACTTGGTATCTTTGAGATACTCCACGTCGGTCTTATTGGTATGGAAGCCGTACTCAATCAGGCAAGCGGGGGCGTCCGTCTTGGCAAGCACGGTATACATCTCGTGCTTGATCGGTTCGCTCCGCAGGGCCACCCCGGCAGCATGGAAGGCGTTGACCAGGTCAGAAGCCAGCACATTGCGCTTCGCCGTCATGGGCCCGGCGCTGGTGTAGATCTCCAGCCCGGACGCGCTTGACCATCCGCCCTCTCCGGCGGCGTTGGTGTGGATGCTCACAAAGCAATCCGGCTGCGCCTTATTGCTGATGTTGGCCCGCTCCGTCAGGCTGGGGTAGTTGTCCGCGGTCTTGGTGAGCACCACGCCCACCCCTTGGGCCTCCAGAAGCGGTTTGATACGCTGAGCCATGTCCCAGGTAAACTCCCACTCTTTGTAGGTGCCGTCCGGGGAGCCGTTAACGTTGCCCGGCCCGTGTCCGGGGTCGAGGCATACAGTGTGCTTGCTCATAGGCTTGTCCTCCTGTTCCGGCGGCTTCTGGCCGCCCTGTTTGAGCCAGACGCAAATCCAGTTGTGCACCTTGCGGCTGGCGGTGATGCGCTCGCCGCCAAAGT